>Ga0210003_1001134_pt1 | contig 23690 bp, 15 predicted proteins | sample LantaG_FD_182804 | JGI IMG/M metagenome (GOLD analysis project Ga0210003, IMG submission 182804) | Deep subsurface microbial communities from Baltic Sea to uncover new lineages of life (NeLLi) - Landsort_02402 metaG (SPAdes) (version 2) | ecosystem: Environmental > Aquatic > Marine > Oceanic >... | reverse complement strand
CTTTCAATATCTTGAATGATGTGGTTGAGAAAAAGGGTCGGATGGATTCGACAGGTTCGATGAGAAACCGTATCTTCAAGGCAGCTAATGCACTCGGAATCAAACTCCCAAGTGCCATGTTTGCTGGTGATATGACATCGAGCATCAATCGGATAGCCTCTCGGTATATGGCTGCTAAGGACTTAACTGATACAGAAGGATCGGATGATTAGAGAAGGGATATTTGATGGTGGGTATAGGTGCCATTGACCGGGTGGCTGATCGTTACCTGGTACGACTTGCAGTACGGAAGGTTTGCAACGGCAAATCTTTTCGTCGTCGTAGTGCATCTTTACACGACCTGACTCCTGAAGTCTTAGAGGCTTTTGGGAACAGTTTTTCAATGCACACGGGTCGGGTTGCGTTCGGGGGCTTGGTAAAACGGCTCCGGCAACTGGCTCAGGTTTTTACAAAAGTCCCTAAGCTTTGGGAATTGTTTAAGAAAGCAATAGGTATTGAATCTTTGGCTGATATCCCTCGGGCAATCAAAAATTTGGCTGTAAAAGGGTACAAGGCACTTAATAAGATCATTCATTCAGTATTTAGTGCGTGGCCTTTGAAGTTGTACACTATTGAAAAAGGGAAATTGTTTGGGATCTCCAAATTGGTCAGTGATCTGATGAAGAAACATCCCCAGTTTGGGAACTGGCTCGAATCGAAAGCCAAGCCCCGAATTAATCAGTTTGATAAATGGCTGCGGGAAAAAATACCTTCTCTATCAAGGGTTCTTTTGATTGCCGTGTATTTTTGGATTTGGTTTAATGTTGTTGAGTTCGAGTGGGATATGAAATCCCTTACAGATGCCTTAATTGGGAATATTACGTTGGCTGAAATGCTATCATCACTTCCATCATCAGCCATTGGATTCTTGCTGAAGGCATTCAATTTTGGTACTTTTACACTGCTTCCTGTTACAGTGGCAGCTCGATTGGTGTACCTGATTGCCAATCGTTACATAACGTGGACAGGTCAAGGATTTACTGTTGAGTGGGAGTTACTGTCAAAAGACATTGGCATTTCTACCGGTGAATTGCAGAATGCTTGATATTTCTACTATAAAAAATGTCAAGTGGAGGTAATGGTATGAAACAATCTGATCGATTGGCTGCTCGGTACGAGATGAAACGAAAAATGACCCGTTTGGCGGGTGAAGTTCGTTTCATTAAGGATAAGGGTGGGGATGAGAAACAATGGGGCTGGAGTATGACCGGTCCGTCTGAACGAGAGATGGATGATACTTTCACGTTTAACCCTAAGTACTTGGAACCATTAGCAAGAACACTCAGGTCTGCTCTTATAGGGTTAGGTCATGTTCAGTCGGCTTACAATACTTTCACAAAGATAAAGTCAGCTCAGATCAGTCCTGATGGTAATATGGGTGGACGGGGTTACATTCAACGAGTGACCGATCTTCGACGACAGTTTATGAATTGTTCTGAGGCTCTGAGTGCTATCACAGATACTCTGTATGATGAAATAAATGCCCCACACTGGAAACCTTCCGTGGGAGAACAAGATCCTCGTGAACGAGATGGTGTGGTTCAGATTATGGATGATGTTGAAGATATTAAAAAAGACCCGGAAGAATGGGCCGAAACCGATGAACAAGAAGATTTTGGTGATGATGAGGGTGGCGGTGAAGATGAAAATGCTTCTCACTTGTCAAGTATTCAACGTGTAGCCTCAGCATACCTCCAAAGGAGAACACAGTGAGTGATAATACAAGTTGGGCAGAGGAACTGCTAAAAATGGAGAAGGCTGGGGCATCTGGGATGCCAGCTGATGAATTTACTTTCACCGATGGCTCTAATGGTGGCTTGGACGGGTTTTATTTTGATCTCGAAATGAATGAAGGGGTCGAACAAGCAGCCCGTTTACCGGAAACTAAAGGGTTGTCGGGTCTTCCTGATGGGATTGTAACCACAGCAGAAGATTCTCTTGGTTTTGCAGCCTTGATGGAGTCCGATAATGGACCCCTTTTGGATGACATCATCCTTGATGAAGAAGATGGGTTCAATGAGAATGACCTTCTTATCGAAGATATGGATGAAGAAGCTAAATTGGCTTCTTTGAATAATCTGGATTGGTTGGAAGATCAGACCCAGGATGTTGACCGGCTACCCCATACTCCTCAAATCATTCCTGATTTGGATAATCAATGGGGGTCGGGACACGGAACTGATGGAATGTTTTTGGTGCCTAATACCGATAAGGCCCCGGCCCCAACTAATGTGGGTCCTGAATCAGAACTTCCGGGTGACCCCACAGCGGTCAAAGCAGCCATTATGCGGGCTGCCCGTCGGGTTCATTATGGACACGGTCTTCGGGAAATTGCTGCCGAGTTGGTGAAAGTGGCTGGTGTACCGACTACGAAGAAGGTGGTGGCTCAACTTCAGGATGAGGTTGGATTGGCCGGTAAAGTTTATGTACGAGCATCGGTTTTCCCTGGTTTGAAGAACGGTAAATGGGTGGAACAACTGAAAAAGACTGCAAAGCAGGCTTTGTATGTCATCACCGACGATCCTTTGGTGGCATCCAAGGCGGGTAAAGCTATGGTAAGTAGCATTCCGTGGGATGAGGCATTTGCATATTATGTTCCTCGGTTGAAAGCAGCAGGTTATAAAGTGGCTGCTGGGGACCACAAAACGGCAATTAGAAAAGCTTTCTTGGCCGGTCCGGTTGCCGTTGCTACCCCAGGTACATATAAGCCAGTTCATACAGACCCAGTTGCTTCGGATGCCCAGGTAAAACAAGCTCTGGCTGAGAAACCTGCTGTGGTGGTTCCAAAGACTGCCGAGCAAGTGGCCGTCGAAACCAAGCAAAAGCAAGCTATGCTCAAGATGGCAAAATGGGTTAAAGCCGAAAAGCTTTCCCAGGACGATGCCTTGAGAATCTATTCCAGCGGGGTGTCTGCTGAGGGTATGTTGAAGGCAGCAGCCCAGATCATAGCAGCCACTCAAGGAAGTGCCATCTATGATGGTGTGGGAACTCATCTTTCGGAGACTGCTCAATTGCAACGGCAGACTGTCCTCGATAGTCTGGAACAACGTCAGGCTGCTTTGGAAGCCGACAGCAAGAAAAAATTCCTAGTCTATCTGGCTCAGAAAGTCAAAGCAGGAGTTCTGACTAAAGAAGAAGTCAAACGAATTGCTGCTCTTGATAAACCGGTAGCAGAATTGAAACGAATTACGGCAACTGCAATCAAAGTGGCTGCTGAACGTCGTGAAATCGTGTATGAACAGACCGAAACCAAGAAGTATGCAGGTGCTGTTCAGAAACAAGCTCTCCATCACAAGACTACTAAACCAGTAGATCCATTCCTTACCAAGATTCTGCGTGTGTCTGCTGTATCCGGTGTCAAGATCGGAGAGATTCAGTCTATGCTGAAGTGGGCAAAGCAGCAAATGAATGATGGGATGGCAGGAGAGATGTTGGACGGAATGTTGGCAGGCCGGTTCTCGAAGCCCCTTTTGGCAGCTACCGAGGGTCTTGTAAAAGATATTCGGGATGCTCACGAAGGTTTGGCTGGGTTTATGTACGTGGATGCCGAAGCTTATGCCAGCCCCTCTGGGACAACCGGATGTGAGCGTGGTGCCCTGAAGCATCGGGCCAATAGCCTCAAAATTGTGAAAGCTATGGATCGTTGTGCCGGTTGTGTGTTTGCCAACGATAATGAAGTGTGCAGCCAGTATAACAAACGTCTGATGGCTTTTGAGAAGTCGGAGAAGATGGCTGCTCGTCAGAAAACCAACATCCGGCTGGCTAACGCCGGTGACTCTGAGAAGACTGCTGCTTTGTTCGATGCAGATGAATATAACCTGCAAGGTCAGATGCACGTCGGTCTCGATCCTGACATATCCCCTGAAAAACTTGGAAACGTGTTGTTCGGCGGGATGGAACTGGAGGACTAAATGGCTTTTGTACCACGGATATATTCAGGACGGCCTTTTCGGGTTCTGGTAGGTCTTCGACCCCACCACCAATCAGTGCTGTTTGGTCAGATTCGAACCGGCAACAAGATCACCAATGGTTTGTTGGTTGAAGGTATTGCCGGGATTCAGCCTGAAACTGCTGGTTTTACAGTAGCCAATAATGATTTCTCCACAGGACGTGTTGAGATTGTTCTGGGTGATTTCACACTCATCAGTGGAGTAGATTTTGCTGTTGGCCTCAATGTGGGGGCAACGGCTACGGCCATTGCAGCAGCCATTACTAACCTGACAGGATTCACATCAACGGCTCTTGGGGCCGTTGTGAGCATCGAGTACGATATAGGAACGGCTCACAAAATTGATTTTCGTGTGAATCATTATGGTACTGTTACCAATTTGACTCCTCTTGACCCTACTACAAATTACATGGATCTCGGAAGCCCAGCTCCCGGTGGCGTAAATATCGGATAAAGGAGAATATTTTATGTCGAACATGTTGAAAAAATTGATTCGGGTTGCTCACGATAATCCTGAAACACGGGCTGATCTTCTTCCGATTATCAAGGAAGCAATGGAGCACAATTCCCCTGAAGCTTTGAAGAAGTACCTGCACGAGCATCCGAAAGCAGATAAATCCAAGCATACCGTCAAGAAACAAGATGGGGAGTCCAAGAAGGATGAGAAGAAGCCTGCTCCTAAGAAATTGTCTCCTGAGTCCATTGATGATCTTGACCTGTCCAGCAGTGATGCTAAGAGTTTGGTTCAGGACTTTGCCAAGTCACAGAATCCCGACATTTCCAAAAAACAACTGGATAACGTGGTCAATGAGATGCTGGGGGGAAGTAACCCCGATTGGCTCAAAAAAGAAGACTTGAAGGAGATGCTGAAGCGTCCAAAGAAATATATTCCAATGGATAAGGACACTTCAGAACCGGCCAAGAAGGACGAGAAAAAACCCCCCTACACAAAGAAGTACAATTCGAAGGTTAAGTCTGTGATGGATAAACACGAACTCACAGATGACGATGCGGATCAGGTCAAGGGGTTCAAGAAATCCAAACCGGATGACGGCAAACATGTCAGTCCGGCGGAACTTCTTCGTCGATTCCTGGCCAAAGCAAAACCAGAAACCAAGGAACGGATGAAGGGTGTTTCCCCGGCAGATTTCGTGAAAATGCTTGGGGCTATTATGGATGAAGATGAGGGTGGCGGGAAACAAGCATTCTTCCGGGAACAAATTGCCCGCATTGCAAGTGAGCACCCAGAGACTCGTTCTCACCTTATTCCACTGTTGAAGGAACATTATGAGTAAAAGACCAAAATACCTACTGGATCGGGACCGGCTTCTGGCAATGGTGCCTAAAGGAGCTACCCGTATCCAAGTAAAAGACGAAAAAGACCAACTTCGATACAAAGAGATTCACGATCTGGCAGACAAAGATATAATTCAGGTCAATAAAAAAGGTGATCCTGTCGTAATGATGTCCAAGCCAGGTCGTCGGTTAGATGATGGTGCTGTAAGTTTGGAACCTGCAAATGATACTGTGGCCGAGATTCTGAAGCAGAAGAATGTGGCTATGGGGAAAGACCCCATCATCGAGACAGCCAGAACAGCCCCTGAATCGGTAGACCTGCTTCATTTTGTTATGGTTGCCCTGGCCGAGGAAGCTTCAAGTATTGGTTTTGAGCGTCAGGAAGCTGAACGTCAAGGAATGGAAACCAGCAATATCTCTACCCGTCGAATCAATGCATTGACCAAGTTGGTGGAGACGTGGCTTAAACGTAAAGATCAAATCACAACCCGAGAAATCGACCTCAAATCTCCGACCACAAGGGCTTTGTTTGGATTCGTGTTTGAGATGTTTAAGGAAGCTATGGAGACTTCAGGGATCGTTCCAGAAATGACGGAAACGATCTTTGCCAAAGTAGCCAAAGCTCTTGAGAGTGAATCCTGGGAAAATGAAGCTAAAAACCGTATGAAAGCGGCAACATGAGGGGGATAGGTTATGGGTTCTGGTTTAGCCAATGTTGCTTTGGGGGTCGGACGGACTACTAAAGTATCTTCTTCCGGTGGTAACCCTGCTAGTATTATCGATTTTGCGGAGTCCTCTTGGGGTATCGGGATGTCGTTGTATCCGGTACAACGTGTTATCTTGAAAGCCCATTACGGTATTCCTCTTGACGATACTGTCGAATTTTTGGTAGATACGAGTTGGCGGCTCGATAAAAAAGTCAAGTTCACAGAAGCTTCCTACCTTCGATACCTATACGATGAAGGACGGAGTAATGTCCGTGAGGTTATCCCGGGAAGGGAACGCCGTGAAATGGTTCTGTCAATTGGGCGTCGTTCCGGTAAAACTACAATCAGTGCTGCTATTGCCGCTTACGAAACCTACAAGCTCATCCTGAAAGCTGATCCTCATACCTATTACGGGATTATGCCTTCCAACCCAATTCAGATCATTTCCATTGCTACTGATAAAGATCAGGCCGGAATTCTGTATCAGGACGTATCCGGCCATTTCAGAGCATGTTTTGCTTCAGAAACGGAAATTATTACTGATGAAGGAGTCAAACCTATTGGGGGTTTGGTAGGAACGAACCCGATTATATTAACAAGGAATGGTACTTGGGTTCAGGCTCCTGTCCATTCTTTTGGGGTGCAGCCTTTATTTAAAATAACCATGAAGAGACAAGGTATTGAAAAAATAGTTTATGCAACTGAGAATCATCGGTGGTTTGCCAGAGATGCCCGTAAGGCTTATAGAAGTAAAGGTTTTCAGGAGTTTTTGACTAATGAGTTACGTCCTGGGAAACATCACCTTCAGACTGCATTCGGAAGAAGTTATAAAAATAGAATAGACCCTTCTCCATTTGGTGTTGCTCATGGTTTTGTTTTTGGTGATGGTCATTCACCACGTAATCGAAATGCTTCTTATGTTGATATGTATGGAGAAAAAGATAAAGCACTTCTCCCTTTTTTTTCTATGTGCCCACAGAAGTCTGGTGAGAAAAACCCAGATAATTATAAAGTTAATGTAACTGAAGGGTATATCCGAGCATCTGCTTTACCTAATTTTTTCAAGGATTTCCCATCAATTAAAGAAAACAAGTCTTATTTGCTTGGTTGGTTGATGGGGTATTTTGCTGCTGATGGGACAGTTTCTTCAAGTGTTGAAATTGCAAGTGTTGAGAAAAAAAATCTTGAATTTGTGAGGGACGTTTGTATTTTATTAGGTATTGGGACTTTTAGTATTAGAAGTCATACTAGAATTTCTAATATTACAGAGCGTCCTTTCACTATGTATAAGTTAAAATTTTTAAGAAGCACCTTGGATGAGGATTTCTTTGTTATCCCTAATCATAAAAAGGCTTTTTTAAGATTAGGTGGGAGTGTTGTAAAACGTAATGCTATGAACTGGACAGTTGTTTCCGTTGAACCCACAGATCGTGTGGAAGAGGTTTTTTGTGTCTCTGTTGAAGGTCATAGGGATTTTGTTTTAGAGGGTAATTTAGCTACGGGTAATTGTGACTTCTTTGGTCCTTATACGGCCAATAATACGATGTCTTATGCCCGGTTCCAAACCCCCAAAGATATCGACAAATACGGTCGGTATTCGGAAGACCCGACGGCCAGAGCCTCTCTGAGGGTTACGTTCCGGTCTTGTATTGCTAAAGGACTTCGTGGTGCCGGTAACATCGTCATAATCATGGACGAGGCTGCCCACTTTACCGATGGGGGTCAATCATCGGCAGCCAGCGTCTATGATGCTGTTACTCCGTCGGCAGCCACGTTTTCTCAGAAAGACCCAAACGATAAGAAAATCCCTATCGGGGATGTTGAAGGTCGTGTCATCTCAATCAGTTCCCCTCTCGGTAAACAGGGTCATTTCTATGAGTTGTATCAATTAGGGTTTACCGGTACAGAAGCAGCATCCAATATGCTCTGCATCCAGGCTCCTACTTGGGAAGTCAACCCGACGTTGCCCCTTTCCGAGTATGAGAAATTTTATTACAAAGATGCCAATGTATTCTTCACAGAGTTCGGTGGTGAGTTCACGGATCGTACCCGCGGTTGGCTCGAACGGGAAGAAGATTTGATGGCTTGTGTGGATAGAACCCTTCGTCCTTTGACTCAAGCCCCGGCTCGACGGCCCCATTTTATCGGGATTGACGTTGGATTAGTACAGGATGCTTCGGCTGTTGCCATTGGTCATTTGGAAACCATTGGTGGTCAGAACAAGATCGTTGTAGATTTGGTTGACCAGATCAAAGCAGGTGAGGGAAAGTTCAAAGATGTTGAACGGTTAGATTTTGATGGGGTGGCTGATTGGATAGCAAGTTTATCCAAGAAGTTCTTTCTTGTGGACGGGATGTTTGATCAGTGGGCCGGTATTCCGTTTGAACAAGCTTTGATAAAACGAGGTTTGCGGCAAATCAAAATGGAACATATGACTCGACAACTTAATTCGGACATCTTCAAGAATTTCAAGGATGTCATGTGGGAAAAATGGCTGTCTTTGTATGATTGGCCGATCCCGACCGATCCTGGTGAGGGAATCCATTGCCCATATATCACCCAGCTTCTTGAGTTACAAGCCGAGTATGTGTCCAAGTATATCACTATCGTACAAGCCCCCCAGATTGCTGGGAAACACGACGATATGGCTGATGCTTTGGTTCGTATGGTTTGGAAAGCCAGTCACAGTTTATCAAGCCCCAAGATCATTTCGGGAGTACGGAATGTAAATGGTGCTTCAGCAGCACAAGTTCAGAGATCAAATCGCAGGGCACGCTTGAATGCCCGTCGGACAGGTTCGAGTCCTGACAGGCAGCCTTCTCGAGTTAACCGTGGATGTGTAAGGAGTCGTGGATGAGCACACCTGACCCCCAAAGTCCTGTAAGAGCAGATCACCGGTTCATAAAAAAACTGATGACTTCGGTGTTGTCCGGTAAAGTAAGCAATCGACCCGAGGAATTCGATGCTATTTCTAAGAATTTCTTGGCTAAAGGAGGGTCGTGGTTTCGATTATTTAATGGTTCTCCTAGTGATTTCAGTCTGTTGAAGAAAATTGTCAAGGGGGCTTTTGAAAAGGATTTGTTGACTAAGAGTCCGAAATGGAGTGCTTAAATGTCGTTCCGAACACGTTCCCGAAATGTCCCGACTGTAGACGAACAGGAACTGTATCGTCAATTAGGGATTGCTGAACAAGCATTGCTTCGGTCGGCTGCCATTTGTAAGCAAATGGAACGGGGGCAGGATCGGGTGGCATCAAGACGATCACAAGCAGCATCTCAGGTAATCAAAAGGGCTGTTCAAGCTATCAGTAATATTGGATCTATGACATCCGGTATTGATTCATCAGATCCTGATTTAATGTCAGAGAAAGAACTGACTGCTATTTCCCGAGAGAAGCGTAATGCAAGGTTAGAAAAAGCCCGTCAGGCAGGTAACAAATAATGGCCAGAAAAAATCAAGATGCTGTAGAGGTTCGGAAAGTACCAAATCATAAGAAGGGTGCTCAAGCAGGTAAACCTACTCGGATTATGACTGGTTCGATGAGGATGAAGACGGCTTTCAGTATGGGAAGTGGGACAACTGTCGGTGCTGGAGGTAATTTCTATTCCCCTGAATTGTCTACTGATTTTCTTGAGCTCCCTCAGAGTATTGATGAACAACGGAATTTTTACCGTCACTTCTATAAGCACGAACCATTCGTTGGGCAGGCTATCGATCTCCATACAGAACTCCCCTTATCAAAACTTCGGTTGAGTATGCCGGAAACCAAAAATCGTCAGATGGCTGAGAAATCCCTCCGGTTTTGCGAACGCTGGTCAAAGAAAATCCGGCTTCTCCATAGGCTTTTGGAAATCACTCATGAGTACCATCTCCTTGGGGAAGTTTTCATTTTCTGCGAGGATATCAATCCTGACATTCCTCGGGAAATTCGGGAAGAATCTGTTCGGGAAATCACGTCTGATGGGCAATTGTTGGAGTCTTGGGTTCCTTATGAGGATGCCGATGCCCGTGAAGTCGAGTGGTTGAAAAACAACTATAAAGGCTGGACGGCTATTAAGACTCTCCCACCGGAACAGATTCAGATGGAATCGTTCCCATTCACCGACGAGAAACTGTTTGAGTTGGTTCCTGATTCCAAATCCAAGGATGTCGTGAATAAAGCCCAGCAGGGGGATCTTAGAGCAGCAAAGATTGCTGAATCAATGTCCGATGATATCGTTGAAGCCATTCTGGCCGGTGAGAACCTGCCCTTGAATACCGATCCTGATGCCGGATCATTTGTCTATTACCTGGCTCGGAAACGAAGTCAGTATGAAGAACGTGGAAGTTCCATTCTGCAACGGTGTATGAGAAGCCTTGTCTTTCGTGATAAGGTGCGTCAATCTCTGACTTCAATTGCTTCCCGTCATATGACTCCGTACCGGCTGGTTTGGGCAGAGAATATGAATGATGACCAGACAGAAGCTCTCCGAGAGCAGGTTGATCTGGCCCTGCAAGACCCTGATTACAGCATCATCACTTCGTTCCAGGTCAACTGGGAGGAAATGGGAGCCGACCAGCGGCTACCTGACTGGTCTTGGGTCTGGGATTTTACCGACCGTCAACTGTATGCTGGCTTGGGTGTTACTGAAGGTCTGCTATCAGGTGAGAGTTCTTATGCTGGTGATCGGCTTCATTTAGAAGTCATCAATACCCGATATATGTTACTTCGAGAACTGCTGCAAGACCTGGTGGAAGAATACTTCTTCAAACCAATGTGTCGTCGTATGGGATTTGTAGAAGAAGACCAGGATGGCAATATGGAAGTTGTCGTTCCTCGCCTGTCATTTACTCGGTTGGCACTCAGGGACAATGCCGATACTTTCGATGCTTTGTTCAATCTGTATCAGAAGGGCTCTCTGGACATTGACACTATCCTCGACCTCCTGAATATCGATCCGGTAACTACAAAAGAGAAACTTCTTAGGGATGTTGGTACCATCAATGATGCTACCTTCAATGAGGTACTTCGTGGGGCTTACGGTCGTGTTGGTGAAGGTCTGGTAGAGGGTTCGGACTTGACCGAGAAGATTGCAGCCAATATTGGATTGCAGTACACGAAGCCAAAAGAAGAAGGTGGAGGCCGTTTCTAATCCTATAAGACCCTTATATCAGGAGTTAGTTTCCCAGTGAAAGGGGTCTGTTGTGGTTAAGATACTTCGTCGAAAAAGAGCTGAAAAATTAGCAGCCCGGTGGATTCGGAAGACGGCAGGTTGGTGGGCTTTTGATCCGAATATAGGTCCGGGGATTACATCTTGGAGGGATAAGCCCGGTTATACCGGGGGAATATCTTAATGGAGATTCTCCAGCTGATATTATGGAACAAGCTTTTAAAGATATTGAAGTAGCTTATACAGGAGACTACGGGATAAGAAGACCACCTAAACCATTGGAAATGCAGGCAGTTTTTGTTTTTATGGTTGGAAAAAACGTTGGGAAGAAAAACAAGATGAAGAAAATGAAGCCAATCCTGTCTAGTGCTGCTGACGGTAAAAAGACTGGGGATCGGACAGGGGTTGGGTTTTTCATTCCTCTTTCCGAGGAACTGGCTGTTCAATTTCCCAGTTTAGGGGATGAAGACCATAGTCTACCGCATTGTACGTTCCTGTACATTGGTCAAATCAATAAAGACCAGGAAAAACTATTCCTAGATACTGTAACTCAAGTATTCACCAATTGGGATAAAACCGTTACCGGCACTTTGGATTATTTGGATTATTTTGTTCATCCTGATAAAGAACGCCGTGTGGCTGTTATGAGAATCCGGTTCAATCAACGAATGGACGAAATCCGTTGGAAACTACGGGATGCTTTGATGGATGTTGGTATTCGGGTGGATGACAGTTTTCCTTTAGTTTATAATCCTCACACCACATTAGAGTACATTAACGACCTCAATACTCCATACACTGGGGTAGTTCCCTTCGGCAGTTGGACTTTTGATGCTATTGAAATATGGGGGCTTCCAAAACTTTATGTGATCCCATTCCATCAAAACCCGTCAGAACGGGTTGCATCTCGGTATCTCAATGCTTCGAAACATAAGACTTCTATTGAATTGATGAAATTCTTGTCCAATGCTGTGAACAAACTCGGCATCGGGCGACACGTTTATGTCGTTGGTGGGGCTGTTCGGAATTTCATCATCGATGAGCCTATCAAAGATATTGATGTTGTTGTGGATTCCATCGGGGCCGGTAGAGATTCAGCTTGGTTGGCAAAACAACTTCAGAGAGCTATCCCTGCCAGGACAAGTTTGGTAACGAATCAGTATGGTGTGGCTATCCTGTCGGTTAAAGACGACTGGTTTATCGGTGATTCTAATCTGAAGGGTGAGGACATTGAGATTGCCAATGCCCGTAAGGAGTCCTATGGAGAAGCCGGGGGTAAAGGGTACAAACCTCATATGGTTGAACCCTCAACCATTGAAGAAGATATTGTTCGGAGAGAATTTACGTTCAATACTCTTTTATGGCGAATGTCAGAATTAGCTAATGGGCCGGATAAGGCCGAGATTCTCGATCTGACCGGTTGCGGTAGGAAAGATTTAGATGAAGGGATGATGCGTTGTCCCAGTAACCCAAATAAAACGTTCACTGACGACCCCTCCAGAATGATTCGAGCCATTAAGTTTCTCATCAAATATGGGTTCAGGATCGATCCTGAAGTTAAAGCTGCCATCAAGCGGAATGCTCCGAAATTGAAGAATATTCCCCCGGGACATCTCAGCAATATGATAATCAACCTGTTTTTTGAGCCTGGATACGGAAAACAAGCTCTGATGGAGATGAACAAACTCGGTTTGTTGGATGTCGTCCGAGAAATTGTTGCCAAGGATAAACCGTTCAGGGAAGCTCTGGCCAATTGGGCCGACCGAAGTGCCAAGATGGATTTCCTGTTTGAATTGATGGATTACAATATGCCGACCGGACGCCGGTTGAATTTCTTGAGTAAAGCTGATTTGGTTCGGTTACGGGACATAACAGCCCCGATGTCGTCCGATGATGCTGAGAAATTGATTGCTCCTCTCGAGCAACCAGGTAAAATCGTGGATATGGGTAAATTGATCCGAGAGTTTGGCCTGAAAGGCCAAGAAATACGTCAGCTTACAGACACTCTCCGTAAAGCCATCCTCGATGACCCACGTATGGTTCTGACACCTGCCCGGCTGGAAGAAGCTGCCCGGAAACGTATGGGGAAAACGGCCAAGATTTATAAGTCTGAGGATTTCAAACCTGCCTATGACAATTATCTGATGCGATATAATGCCATGTTTGAATGGTACTCCGGGTATTCTGTGAAATTGGATGCAGACGGCAAGGAAGATCCTAAACGACGTGCTAGAGGGCTTCAGGGGTGGATGAGTAGTATGTGGGCTGGTTTCATAAATGCTGGGAATGAATTTGTACATATCATCCTCGACCAAAAAGCTATTCCTCAGAACAAAGAGAAAGCAATGGAAATGGCAGCCCGGCTATTCATGTCGGCTCGTCGTTTTCCAAATAATTTTGATACGTGGGTTACCAAGAATATGAGATTGTTCTTGTTCCTTCGGGATCAACCAAAAACCTGGCTGGATAAAACCGAGGGTGGGCACGAATTTTTTAAGATCGGTCTTTTTGAGGTTCATAATACTATTGGGGCAACTGATAAGCAGTTAGAAGAACTTAAAACGTTCATAACCAAAGGGGTTTCTTTAGTTCGTTCCGCAGGAGGCCCCTTGTCCGGTTACAAGAAAACTTTGTACGGAGATGTATTTATTGTCGGCAGACTGCTTAGATCCAAAACTCTTGCTTGGTATGAGATTAAGAATGATTCCATTTATGTTCGGCTTACAAAACGTGCCGATGTGGATGATATGCAATCTTTCCTTCATGAATTGGCTCATCGGTACTGGAGAAAGTTCCTTTCTCGTGGGGCTAAACAACGGTGGGTTTATCATCATAGTCGGGTAGGGTATGCTTCGGTTGGGAAAATAGAGATGCCCAAGGTCGGCGACCACCTCCCGTTCACGGTCAATAAAGTGAAGAACCCCAAGATTTTGGACGTGCTACAATCGGATTATGTTTTGGACATCCCATCCAAGTTTGGGTATGAAGGTCATTTGGCCGTACCCAAGATGAAATTGTACAAATGGTTGAAGCAGAGACAGGAAACGGATAAATATCCGACTCCCTACTCCAAGACCGACCCCGAAGAACATTTCTGTGAAGCCATGGCTCTGTACGCCCTCGGGAAACTCGGTCCTGAACATGTTGAGGCTCTTGAAGAAGCCTTGACAGGTAAAGAAGATGACGATCTTAGTTTCGTCCAGAAGGTGCAGCAGGATGTTGCTCAAACACAAGGGCATACAGCAGAAGAACGGGTAGTAGCCGGATTTATGGCTCGAAAGGCTTCATATTTTCAGGCCGGTGACCCTATTGTGTTTGGTAAATACAAGAACAAAAAGGGTTGGATAAGAGGGTTCAGCAAGAATCCTAAGAACAATTCCCCTGTGGTAATCATTGAGTTCCCTGACAATCCTCGAAAACAGCCAAAAGCTATCGGATTGTACAACATATGGCACGCTGATATTGAACGTCGGGCAGCCATCGACCGTATTGCTGCCAAGTTTCAAAAGAAGAAAGAAGTACCGAAAGCCGACGGCAAGGGAACTACCACTGTTTACGAGTACAGTGAGGGGCAAATTCAGAACCGGAATCGGGATAAAGCCAAGCGGGTTGAGAAACTTCGAGGTAGTGTGGATAAGCTCTATGCAGCCCTCAAGAAGGATCTGAAATCCAAAGATGAGCAAACTCGAATGACGGCTTTGGCTATTGGACTTATCAACGATACTTACGAACGGGTTGGGAATTCCAGCTCTGCAAATGACGGGCATTTCGGAGTGACCGGCTGGCAAGCCAAGCATGTGACCTTGGGTAGTGGAAAAGCAACGTTTAAGTACGTTGGAAAGTCGGGGGTGTCCCACATTAAGGAAACGACAGATAAAGCCCTTGTGAGTGCCTTGAAGGATGCTATGAAGGGTAAATCCGGCACAGATCAGGTCTTTGATACAGTGGATTCCTCGAAAGTCAATGCATATCTGAAACCATTTGATATTACAGCCAAGGATATCCGGGGGCTACATGCTAACCGGGAAGTTCAAAATGCTTTGAAATCGATCCGCTCCAAAGGCGGTAAATTGCCGACAAACCCGAAAGAAAAGGTAAAAAAACTCAAGGGTGAGTTCAATAAAGCTATCGAGCAGGCGGCTAAAGCGGTCGGCCATGAGGCACCTACTCTGAAGAATCAGTATTTGGTTCCGGGGTTGGAAGATAATTACCTGAGGGATGGGACAGTCAAAGACAATCTGGCACAGCAGAAGAAGGCTACATGGATCCGAACAGCTCTGTCTGACAAGGCTGGCATGTTCAATATTGAATACAAGCCAGAAGATGTTGATGTTGTCCCATACGTCAAAAAGAAGTTACAGGTTGTAGAACGGAAATACAAGTCCTTTGGTTTCACTATAAAGAAACCTATTCAGGTTGCAATAACCCCTAAGATAAAAGGGGCTGGGGCGGCCTATAACCCTAATAAGGTCAGGTTGGAATTTTTCCCTAGCACTAAAGGGGATTGGTTGTTTGTTCATGAGATGGCTCATTACATCCACGACCAGATGATACCGGGAGGATTTCAAAACAAGGACATCAAAGAAGCCTATCAAAATGCAAAAGAGGGTACGAGTGCTAAGGCTTTTAAGCCCTCATCTGAATTGGAACAGCAGGCCGAAGGACTATTTTCTGAAATCCGAAAGATTGATTTAGCTAAGATCAAACTGGCAAAGTCTTTTGGTTGGATTACTATGATGGTCCGTGATTATCTTGGGGATGTGGATGAAAAGGTGGTCAAGGCTGACAGTGTGCGGAAGGGTGTTGTTCATTTAAAGGTTCAAGATTTGACTCGTGGAATGCCCCGAAGAGCTGAAATGTCCATTTATGAATTTCTTAAAAAGTCTCCCGGTGCTGCTAAAGCCGATGCATTGGATCAGAAGCGGGAGGATATCCGCCTGGAACTAAATGTTATTGCTAATAAATTCGACACAGGTGATTCCCGTGTTGATGATAGCATGACGGGCATGTTCCCTACTCGTTATTCTCGGAAGAATCGGGTTGAGTGGTTTGCAGAGATGTTAGCAGCCATCATTATGAAGCCCTCGATTGTAGACTCTGATACATTTGCATGGTTTAGGGACATTATTAAGACTGGTAGGGCTTCTCATACGTCTAAGATGGCATTTATGAGGGTTGCTACAAAAGACCACGGGGAAGTAGAAGATGAAGAAACCAAGAAGCTGGTAAAACCACTTCCTAAGAAAAACCCTCCCCGCCATGATCTTCGGAAAGAACGGGTCGAAGTGGACAAGGATAAGGATACTGGGGAGAATAAGGCTGATAACGATAAGGATATGAGTCTCAACTATAAGAAGGTTGCTGACCGTTTGGCCGCCCGCTGGCTTTTCAGTAGAGAGACTCGTGTCCCGGGGGACATTTGGCAGACTGATACAGGATGGTCAGTGAAGTTGGAGGAGGGGAATATCCAACGTGCTGATTCCAAGTCTGATGCAAAAAGAAAATTGGATGAGTTCAGGAAAGGGAAGAAACCAGAAGACGAGGCCGATGGAAAGAAGAAGCCTGTAGAGGATGGGGGTGTTGACTGGAAGAATTTCAAGAAGGTTGATAAAACGTCCCCTATTTTCAAGGAACTGGCTGACGAGCACGGGGAAGATTTGGTTGAGATGTCTTTGTATCTTCAGGCTATTGCGAATGGTGCAAAGATCAAGCTACCTAAGCCCCTACAAAAAACACAGGCTTATAAAGACATCGAGCAATTACCTTTAGATAGTCAGAGTTTTGTTAAAAGTCTGCTGGAGAACACTCCTGAAAATGTGAATGATTGGGTTCCTGTAATAGAGGCTTGGGAAGCTGCTAAAGCCGAGGAAGCAGCAAAAGCAAAAGCCGAGAAAGAACCGGCCCCTGAAGATGAACTGGCTCCTGAAGATGAACCGGCCCCTGAAGATGAACCGACTCCTGAAGATGAACCGGCCCCCGAAGATGAACCGGCCCCCGAAGATGAACCGGCCCCCGAAGATGAACCGGCCCCCGAAGATAAACCTGTTCCGGCAAAACCCCCAAAATCCAAGAGACAGGAACGGGTTGAGGAGGCTGTAGGGGTTTACCAAGAATTCTTAGCAGACATAAAACAAGATAAACAGTTCAAATCTGTGTTGAAGGATATCAGTGACTTTGATCCTGAAGGTCAGAAAGAAGTGTTGAAATCGTTCCAGGATCAAGTTGCCAGTATCCGCTCTGAGATGGATGCTGGTAAACTTTCACCTAAAACTATCCAAGCTGCCTCTGATGCCCTCGAAGACCCAGGTGGTGGAGGTATGTCCTCTCCTGATATGGTGGGTAAGAGCTTGGCTTTAGCTATGGCTGCTCAGAAAATTATTGCCAATCCTTTGGTTATGAGTGGGGAGAATTCTCCGAGCAGTTCCTGGTTGAATGAGTCGGAAGCACAACAGAAAGCCTATACTGCTGCGGAATACTATAAAACGTTAACCCCTTCTTTACGGCAAGAAGCCGTTAAACAAGCCCGTAAAGCATTTCAGGGGATGGAAGCCGAGTCTTCTCAACGTTATGAGTTGGATAAACTTGTAGATGGCCTTCACCACGCATCGATCTTACAAGGGGATTTTGACGATCCTCGAAGTGGGAATGATTCTCTTCGGCCACCTCCCGGGCCCGGACTTATGAATGTTTTGAAAGTTTTGGCTGAGAAAGGTGAGGATAAAGAACTGTTGGATATTTTTGTGTCCAGTGATCAAGGGCTACAAGATCCGGCAGCCAGGAGAAAGATTAGGGATGCTCTGACGGAGTTACCTGATGATAGGCTTTATGAGGCGGCAGGTGGGGAAAATGGTCCAGATAGTATCACCATAGATTTGTTGAAGAATGGTGGTTTATCATCCAAAGAAAAAGAATACGTCAAGCGGATGTTGGTTGATGGATTGGCTGATAGTATTTCAGCCTATGATGAAATCACATATCTGTTGTCCAAGAACCTTCCGTCTGATAGAGGGGGTTACGAAAAAGACCAAGAAAATCAGAAACAAGACCAAAAACAAGACCAGCCAGGAGGTCAGGACTCTGACACTTCTCCTAAAGATTCTGATTCTGATCTTTCTCACGAAAAAACAGAACTAAATTGGTCAACCCCGCCGGAAGACGGTGGTGAGTCTTTACAAGAGAAAGCAAACCGGATTGATGTCGATACCCGTAAAGCTGTGGATGCTGTTAGGGGGTCTTTATTTGAGTGTATGACGAAAGCTAAAACCGAGGAGCAGCATCAGAAATGTCTTAACCGTATAATGCCACAACCAAGTGGTAAAAAAGCTGGTGAAAACGAGGACTTACGCCCACCCAATCTTTGGGATGATGCTGTAAATGTGTATCGGTTGAGCCTGGCAAAAGCCCGTCTGGAAGCTGTTGAGAAAACTTTCGGTGAACTTCCAATAGATGAGCCTTTTAAAGTACAGATTCAGACTGCAATCAAACTTCATGATTCATCTGAACTGGATAAACGATACATTCGAGAGGGTGAAAAGTTAGGAAACGTAATTTGACGAGGAAACTTTTTCAATCTTTCTTCTATATTCAAGGACATCTAAGTAGTGGGCGTTGTGTGCCCCATATAACTTAACCTTGAGTATGGAAAACCTTATAAGGAGGACATACGATGACCACAAAGTTGACTAAAAAGGGAGCACGGCAAGTGTCAAAAACCTTGGATAGAGTGGCAACTCTGTTTCAGGAAGAACACGAAACCCTCGGCCTCGATCCGAAAATTGCCAATGATTTTGCCCAGCGCTGTGATCTGCTTTCCGATTTCGTCGAGAAAAAAGCAGGCTTTTCAGCACGTAAGGCTCTGACCGAGTTGGACGTGGTGAAAGAATCCGGGTTCAATCCTGAAGAGATCGGTATGGAAAAATCTGGTCCCCTCGAAATGATTGATTCGGACGAACCGTATATGAACGGTCAGTTCACTCAGCAAGAAAATCGGGAACTCCGTTATGACCAGGAAGATGGCAAAATCGGACCCGACAAGACCGTTATGGAACCTCAATCGATCCCCGCCGGTAAACAAGCAGGTTTCGATAAAATGGGTCGTCGGGCTGTCGTTGCCAAACTGAGTCAGATGGAAGGCACTCTTCACAGTGCAGCCCTCAAGCTTGCAGGTTTGAATCAGAATATTTTGGCATCAGGTGTGCTGAAACTGGCTCAAGCTGTTATGGATACCCAGATGGGTATTATTGCCGGTACCATTACTGCCGAGCACAGCGATGAAATCATGACTGCTATGGGTCGTGTAATTCCTCATATCGCAACCGTCAGTCCTCAAACTCAATCCAAAGTTGCCCAGATGATCGATCTTGCCCTTCACATTGCCAAGAAATCTGACGATGGTGAGGACAAAGACGATAAGAAGGATGACAAGAAAGACGACTCCGGCAAATCTTTCTTCGAGAAAATGGAAGAAGCCAAGGCCAAGAAGAAAGCCAAAAAAGCCGATGATGACGAAGACGAAGATGATGACGACGATGAAGAGGATGACAACGAAGATGATGATGAAGGAGAAGGTGAAGTGGAAGGCAAAAAGAAAGCCTCCCACGGTTTCAACCTGAATGCCTAAACCTTCTACAAGGAGAATACTCTCGTGGCAACCAAAACTGCTTTCGTCAATTATCAAACACGGGGAGCACAGTTCGCTGTAGGCGACGTGGTGTACCCGTTTTTGGACGGCAGCTCCGATCTGAACGGTCGGGTTGTAGCGGTATGGCCTGCTATCGGGATGGTAGACGTGGAATGGCCACACGGTTCAGAACGTCTTCCTGTTGAAGATATCCAGAAAATATCTCCTGACTCCTTCTACCAACCGCCCGAAGTGGCTCCCGGCGATGAGAGTGTTCCCGGTGGCGCTGATACTGTTCCTGTTTCGGTGGGTCCTGGAAACAAATCCATTATCCCTGATGAGGAACAAGTAACCCGCCTGGCAAGTGCTTTCGTAAATAAAAGCTTGTGGGAATCTTCTCAGTTACCGGAATTCAAACGGCGGTTTGCTCTTTACTGGGCTTCTCGTGATCGTCGATATCAGGCCAAAAAAGCCGAATTGGAATGTGGTGTCTACCACTGTCCAAAATGTGCCGGTACTGAATTACGAAAAGCTACTTACAAGAGACGTGGTGGTGAGAGTTTGCATTTGTTGGGTTGCCCTGAGTGTCTGTTCCTTATTAAGGCATCGGATATTATCGGCGACCCCAGTTATGTAGACTATGAGTTTACATCCAGCCGGAAACGGAGGGTGTAATGGCATTCATGAAATATGCCACAGCTCAGGTTGTAAAACCTCACATCTCAGCCACTGGTTGGAGTAAAGTTCGAACTGCTGGTGATGCAGCACGAACCGGTGATATGGATAAGAATCTGATTGCTCGTGCAACAGACTTGTTCCAGCAAGAGTTCAAACCAAGTGAGTATCTCTTAACCCACGCTACTATCATAGCTTCTGTTGACACATTCTCCCCTCCTGGAGTTAAAACCGGATCGGAAATGGTTGACGGGTTTAGGGTCAACCGTAAGCACCCTGATTTTCGAATCACTGCTGCTACTGAGAAATTCATCAACAACAATAACGACGCCTGGAGCCGAGAGGTTCTTCTGAAAGCTTACCCGACTTTTATCGGGGGGCATAATTTCGTTGAGCATATCCAGGTTGAAGAACTTTCCCGTGGACGAATTATTGATGCCGTTGCCCGGGACATTGGGGATTCCATTTACGTGGACATCCTCATTGCCACAGACCGTAAACACACCGATCTGATTAAGGCTATTGAATCTGGCAAAATGTCCACATTGTCGATGGGCTGCACCGTAGATGGTACGATTTGTTCAAAGTGCGGTCATTGGGCAGCCGATGAAACTGAAATGTGCCCCCATATCAAGTACGAGAAGGGGAACACGTTCTTTGACAGCCAGGGTCGTCAATTCAAAGTTGCAGAGCTTTGTGGACACAAAGACCTCGATCCTCACGGTGGGGTGCATTTTGTGGAAGCCTCCTGGGTGGAACAACCGGCATTTACCGGTGCTGTTCTACGTAATGTGTTGGAGCCGACTCCTATCACAACAGCTAAGGTTCAGGAAGTTCTGAATACACCCCCACCACAATGGTCGTCAACAGACAATCTCAAAGCAGCTAAGATTCGAACGGACAGCGCTTTGGTGGGGGCTATTGGTACAACTCAACGTCTTGGGGCTTATGGATCAGCCGATCCATTCCTGGCTGGTTGGGAAGATAGTGGTGATGCTGAAATAAGTGATACACCACCTGCCGGTAAACCTGCAAAAGGTCCTTTAGAAGATGCTGAGGAGGAGTTGGAAAAACATCTGATGGATCGAGTTGTCCAACGTATGAAGGACAAGCTCAAAAATCAGAATGTAGATGAAGCTATCGGGCCGGAAGAATCTTCAATGGCTCCAAATGATAGTATCATCAAAGAAGGTGCCGTTGGTAGAATGTATAAAGTGGCTATGAATAATATCGTCAAGTCTGCTTCCTGTGATGCTGATTTGGTGAATTCTTTGGCTGCTTATCATCAGCATATAGGGATTGACATCCCGGTTGATATCTACAGAGCATCTTTAGTAATTGGAAGCCATCGAAAATACAGTTCAGTCAATACGTTTTGGGGTGCTTGCTGCCGGGTCCTGGGACGTGTACCGAACAAGTTTGAAGCAAAAACTATTTTGCGTATTGCAAAATTGCTTACCCAGAGAAAGTCTTTGGGAAGTTATCAATCAGGCAGTCGCCACAAGGAGGAACCAAGATGACGACAAAGCAGCGTGAACGTATGACGTGGGCTGCGGGCCGTAAGGCGAGTGCCCCGCCCGCAATCCCTGGCTATGACGTGGAAGACCAGGATCATCCTGCCCATCAGCCGGACCCCGACATGCACAAGTATGAAAATGGGGATACTTCCAGTTGGGCAGAAGATGTCCGTCAACCCCCTTACCCGCAAGGCAACCCGCCAGCAACTCCGGGATATGATGCTGAAGATCAGGATCATCCTGCCCATATGAGTCCTCCCCGGGTTTCCCTGACGGCAGCGGTTCGGAAACGTGCCAGCAAATGTCTGAAACTTGCAACTATCCAGTTGCAGGGCAAGAAAATGACCAAAGCTCAGATTGAGGATCACGCAATGGATCTGATGGATCTTGGTGATTTTCAAATTGACAACATGCTGAATCGTTTCGCCGGTGGATTCCTTGCCGATGAGCTTCTCGAAGAGGAAGTAATGGAACCCATTGCTGACGACCTGGATGAACTCCTGGCCGATGAAGATGAGGATGATATGGCATTCGTAGATCCCATTATGGCATCTGCTGAGAAAAGTGCAACGGATCAAATCCTTGCCCGTCTTGATGCTATGTCTGCCGAGATTACTGCCCTGAAAAATGGCGGTGTTGTGGCTTCCGACGATGATGACGAAGACGACGAAGATGGTGACACCGACGTTGAAGCATCCAGTCAGAATGACCCGAAAGGACCTACTCTTTCCCCGACCCCCAAGACCGAAGATGCAGCTCGTAAGCCTGAAGTTCAGGCTGCTGTTGACCCCATCATTCAGGAATTCGATTCTTATGACACCGGTAAAACCGGATTCGTTGGTGTCAATGAGTGGAAAGGCAGCAAAGCTGTTTTTGCCGCTTTGGATACCGATAAAGACGGGTATCTGGCCCGTGTCGATCTGGTAACTGCTTGTGGCTGTGATTCTCCTGGTCTGGAACCGGAAGAAATGGCTATGCTGGCTGAAATGACAGCAGCTGAAGAGGTTACTGCTTGTGACGGCCAAGGCCCGGCTGCTGACCTGCTCGAAGATGAGTGGGTTGATGACCCCCTCGAAGATGTGGATCTCATTGAAGAACCCGTCATTGAAGAGCCGATGATCGTTGCTGAAGATGATGCCGCTATGTTCGGTATGACCCACGATCCGATGGGCCTCTCTGACGGTTCTCCGGTTATGTCCTCTGAAGATGATGCCCTGTTGGCTGAAATCTTCGGTGGTAAGGTTGCCAAGAAATCCGATGAGGATGAAGATGCTGACGACGATGCTGATGTCGAAGGCAAAAAGAAAGCAGCCAAGAAATCCGATGACGACGAGGATGCCGATGATGCCGAAGTTGAAGGCAAAAAGAAAGCAGCCAAGAAGTCTGAAGAAGAGGAAGAAGTTGTAGAGGAAGAAGTCGAAGGCAAGAAAAAAGCTGCCAAGACTGCAAAAACAGCCTCCCAACGACCGCAGCCTCGTAAACCTTCCACTGGTGTGAAGCAGATTGGTAATCTCACCAAAACTGCCAAAAACAGTGAAGTCGAAGAACTCCAGAGCCTTTGGGCAACGATGCCCGACGTTTCGGGTGTGTTCGGTAAATAGACCGATTTGTGATCCCTCTAAGGCCAAAACCTTAGAGGGATTTTGAAAAAAGAAAAGTTTTTTCGGTAGAGTCCTTATATCTACCGACATTTAAGTGAAGAGGAAGTTTCCACAGGAGCTTTACACGGAAGCCGAT
>Ga0210003_1001132_pt1 | contig 23705 bp, 6 predicted proteins | sample LantaG_FD_182804 | JGI IMG/M metagenome (GOLD analysis project Ga0210003, IMG submission 182804) | Deep subsurface microbial communities from Baltic Sea to uncover new lineages of life (NeLLi) - Landsort_02402 metaG (SPAdes) (version 2) | ecosystem: Environmental > Aquatic > Marine > Oceanic >... | reverse complement strand
GGGTTGAGAGTTTGAGGGGGGGGAAGGAGGGGGGGGCAACAAAGACGTTTTCTCTCTCTCACAGACTCAAAAACTTTCAAAACTCTCTTTCCCCAGCATGGTCCTCTACTGGGCTTTCGGTATTCCTATTCCCGTCGGAGCCCTCGAGCTCGCCCTCTTCCTGCCAAACTCCCGAGCGGCAGAGACCGAGGCCGACGTCATCGGGGTCCGTCTCGCTGCCCGGGCTTGTTACGACCCCTCCGCCGCGGCGACCGTCTTCGAGAAGCTGGGCGAGGCCGAGCGGCGCGCCGGCGGCGGTGGGAACGTCCCTGCCTTTATGCGCACGCACCCGCTGAGCGACAAGCGCGTCAAGAGAGTCCGCGCGGAGCTGCCCGCGGCGAGGCTGCTGTACGAAAAGGCGGGTTGCTCGTTGCCGCGGTCGGCGCTGCGGCAATTCGTGAACGTGCTGACGGGCGAAGAGGAGGAGGTCGAGGTTGTTGTTGAGAGGGGGAGGAGGGGAGATGAGGGAGGGGGCGGGGACGAGGAAGACGGCGACCCCCTGGCGCGCCTCTTCAAATAGTGTGAGGAGTCGGCTTTTGTTCGCTTGCAAGTATCAAATCAAAGGAAATCAAAGAATTGGGAGGGAGACGTCGAAATGAAGAGGGAGGAAGACGTCGAAATGAAGAGGGAGCAAGAAACCCGGAACGAAAAGAAGACGACGAAGAAGAAAGTCGAGACGGATGAAACAAAAAACGAAAAGATAAAAAAACGAAACAAAACTACATTCCGTCCGCCTCCAAGAACGCCGCCGTCCCGGCCAGCGTCCACTTGCTCGCCTGGCTCCTCGCCGGAAGCCTCAGGTGCAACGTCGCCACCTCCTGCCTGAACCTCGCCGCCGTCGCGTACACGGGGCAGGCGAAGTAATTGGAAGTTGAGGAAGAGCCCGACGAAGAGCCCGAAGAAGAGGAAGAGGTCGAAAGCATCGCCGCGGCCCTGTCCGCCGGCATCGGGCGCGCCACCAGCAGCGGCAGGCGCGAGAGCAGCTCCCTCGGCCTCGGGTCGTCGAGGCACCCTGCCCGCTCGTCCCAGCGCCCTCCCTCGATGGCCAGGCCGCACAGATAGACGCAGTCCTTGGGGGGTGGAGGCAGGGACGAAAGGGCGGAAGAAGAGGAAGAGGAGCTGAATCCCGAAGGGACAAAGGCGGCAGCGGCCGCGGCCGCGGCGTCGGAAACGCCGCCGACTCCCCCTCGCTTCACGGGCTTGACGACGAGGGAGGTGGCGTCCAAGGGCCAGCCGTTCCTCCGCGCAGCCGCCTGCGTGACAGCGGTCAAGAAGGCCCGCGGGGAAGAGAGCCCGGGCAGCCAGACGACGCGAGGCGGCACGGAGGCAGGGTGCGGCGCGCTTTCGGCGGCGCCGTCGCCGGCGTCGTTGCCGTTGTTCGCGGCGCTCCCGCCGCCGTTTCCACCGCTTCCGCCACGCAGCCACTCCACCAGCTGCGCCGCCCACGACGCCGTGCGATCCAGCCACCCTTGCAGGGGCCTGAGCGTGGGCCCCGAGAGCGCCATCCATGCGGGGGGCACTTCCCTGGCCGCCAGCGAGCGCGCCAGGGCCTCGGCCGCCGGGGACCACGCGCTCTGGCCCGCGAGCGCGCGCTGCAGCTCGGCGAGCGAGCGGCGGACCTCGGAGAGGAGCTCGTTGAGCGCCGCGGCCTCCTGGAGCGCGACCGCCGCGATCGGGGACAGGGAGGGGTCGCTCTCTTCGTCCCCGGCCTCGGCCTCGGCGGCGGCGGCGGCGGCGGCGGTGTCTCCTGCTTCACCGCCAGAAGAAGCGTCGGCGACGAGCGCGATGGCGCCGTTGCGGCCAGCAGCCTTGCCTCGAGCTGCTCTGACGGCAGAGCCGCTGCTGCTGCTGCCGCTGCTGCTCGAGACCTCCACAGCAACAACAGCTGGGGGCAGCCTGCGCAGCACCTCTGCCACGACCTCGAGCACGGCGGCGTCGTCGGCGCGACCGGAGGAAGGGGCCCCGTCTCCGCCCCCGCCTCCGCCCGCGCCCCCGCCCCCGCCGCCCAGGCAGAGCATCTGCTGGCAGAAGGCCTCCGCCTCGCGGAGCCTGCACCCGATCTCCGCGTTGGCGTGGAGGCCGTAGCAGGCCGCGCTCTCCGGCGGGAAGGCGTCCTCGAAGTACTCGAGCGTGGCCCGGTGGGAGAGCGCGCCGGAGGGGGCCCTGAGGCCGGGGCAGAGCAGGGGGCCGCCCGGGGCCGCCGCCGCCGCTGCCGCCGCCGCGGTCGCCGGTGCCGCCGCCGGCGACGAAGAAGAGGAGGAAGGGGCCCTCCCGCCGCCGCTCCCGCCCGCGGCCCCGCCCGTCCCCTCCAGCAGCCCCTCGTGCAGCAGCCCCCGCAGGTACGCCGCCACGAGGCCCCTGTCGGCGTCCTCGACGACGTGCCCGCCGTAGAGGATCTCGCCCACCAGGTACCGCAGGTCCGCCCACGGCACGCGCGCGCCCGCGTCGAGGCAGGCGGCCGCCGTCCGCGCCGCGCAGGCGAGGTCCCCGCCGGAGAACGGGGAGCCCGCGGCCCAGCCCAGGCCCGAGCGGGCGCCGAGGGCGTTGCCCACGCCGAAGCGCCGGCGCTGCAGGGCGACGCCGTGGAAGAAGGCCAGGGCCGCGGCGATCGAGCGCAGCTCCGCGGGCTTGGAGCAGGCCTCGAAAAAGGCGTCGTCGAAGCAGGAGGCGTAGGCGCTGACGACCGAGGCCTTGAGCCCGTCCGGGGGCTCGATGGTGAGCTTGACGCAGGCGGAGAGCAGGGACTGGGGCAGGGGGCGCTCGAGCGCCGGGGGGGGCTCGGCGGAGAGGAAGAGCTGGAAGCGCGGGTGCGGGAAGGTGGTGGCTGTCGGTGGAGGAGAGGAAGAAGAGGAAGGGGTTTCCGCCGCCGCCGCCGCCGCCGCCGCCGCCGCCGAAGACGCTCCTTCCGGAGCAGCGGAAGACGATGAGGCGCTCACAGCGGCAGGGCTTGCAGCAGCAGAAGCAGCAGAAGCAGCGGAAGACGATGAGGCGCTCACAGCGGCAGAGCTTGCAGCAGCAGAAGCAGCAGAAGCAGCGGCAGCCAGCCTGTCGATGGTGACCGCCAGGGGGCCGCTGGTCCAGTCCATGGTCAGGTGGACGTTTTGAAGGAGCACCCAGCCCCCCTCGCGAGCGGCCCTGGCGACCAGCCTCGAGGCCGCCTCCTCCTGCCCCTGGCCCAGGGAGACGGCGGCGTACCCGCCGTTGGCGGGGCTCAGCCCGCGAGAGGCAGCAGCGGCCTGCACGGCAGCCGCGGCGTCGACCCCGGGGGAGAGGAAGACCAAGACGGGAGTCGCCGGGCTCGCGTCGCCGCCGCCGCCGCCGTCTCTCAGAACGGCGTCGAGGTCGAAGCCTCCGCCCTTGGGCGAAGAAACAAAGTGCGGGCCCAAGACGCCGCCGACAAACCTCCGCATCGCGGACGCGAGCCTGTCCGGCCTCAGGGCCCTGAAGACGAGCAGCCTTTCGAGCTCGGGGAGGCGCCTCCAGTCCCCCGGCAGCGGCTCGGCCTCGGGCCGCTCGCGCTCGACCCAGTCCGACCAGCGCTTGGGCGCGCCGGCGACGTCCTCCGCCAGGGACTCGAGCCCGGGCACCGAGCGGAGAGCTGCCAGCGAGGCCCAGGAAGAAGCAGGGAGCCACGAGGGAGGGGCGGACTCGCCGGGAGAAGGGGCGGAAGCGGGAGAAGAGGGGCCCGGAGGAGGAGAGGAGCTCGAGGAGCTCGATGCGGTCGCCGGCGTTGGCTTCAGGAGAAGGTCGAGCTTTGCCGCGAGAACCGCAGCCGCGGCATCGCCGCTTCCGCCGCCGCCGCCGCCGCCGATCTTGCTCCTCTCCGCCTCTCTCTCCTGGAGCACGGCCATCGTCAGCCTGGCGGCAAAGGCCAGCTTGTGCCTCTCGAAGAGCCCGGCGGAGACGTGGTCGAAGACGGAGCGCGTGATGGCCTCGACGAGGGCGTCGACGCGGCGGGCGACCGAAGCAGAAGAAGGGGAGCTCGACGACGACGAAGAGGAAGAAACGGAGGTTGCGTTTTCGTCGCCGTTGCTGCCGTTGCTGCTCGCCCGGTCCATCCCCCGCGCCATCGCCCTCACAAAGGCATCCATCGAGAAGTAGTACACCCTATCCAGCGCCGGAAGCGCCGAGACCAGCTGGTGCAGCAGCGCCGCCCTCCTCGCCGCGGGCGAGTATGCGGCCCTCGCCGCGGCGATCCCGGCCTCGGCGGCGCGCGCCGCGGCCTGCTTGGAGGCGACGTCGGCCGCGGTGCGCTTGGTGGCCTCGAGTTGCTCGACGAGAGCCGAATCGCTCAGGATGTCCCCGCTCGCCGCGGCCAGCCTCGCGAGCAGGTCGTCCTCGAGCGCGACGAGCTGGCCCGCGTACGAGCCCAGCTCCCCCTGGAGCCTCGCCGCCGCCTCCTGCAGCTCGGGCCGCTCGTGGTCGACGACGCGCGCGAGCAGCTGCTCCTCGAGCCCCTGGCGGGTGACGCCAAAGTCGACGATGGAGACCTGCGCCGCGGTCTCGGGAGGATAGTGAGGGCTCGCGAGGCGCGTGCAGAGGTAGAGGCGGAAGGACGGGTGGATCGGAGGGGAGGGAGGAGGAGGGGAAGGAGAGGGAGACGAGGACGAAGGAGTCGAGGAACAGGAAGCCGGCGCCTCCGCCGCCGACGACGACGACGAGGCATCCCTGCCGCCGCCCAGGCTCAGCTGCTTGACGACGCCGACCAGCGCCGGGTCGAGGTCCTCTCCCAGCCCTTCGACGAGCACAGCCCGTCCCGCCTCGGCGGCGGCGGCCAGGGACTCGGCGAACCTGTCGTCCGTCTGGCGCAGGGTCAGCAGGGAGGGGCCCTCGGCCGGGGCCCCCGAGGAAGCTCCCTCGAGCGCCGAGACCCACCTCGAGCCCAGGGCCTGGGGGTCGACGAGCAGGGGGACGCGCCCGCGGGAGACCGCGGCGGCGACGATGGCGCCATTCTCCACAGACTGGCAGTCGCTCCCGAGGCCCTGGGCCCTCCAGGCGGCCCTCACGACATCGTCGGCGAGGATGGAGAGAGGGGAGGGGGAAGAAGAGGCGGGAGGAGCGCCGTGCGCCGCCGCCGACGGCGGCGCACTCGGCCCCCTCTTCCCTCCCCCTCCCTGCCGCGCCTCCTCCTCCGCCGCCTCGCCGCCGCCGCCCCCCCTCTTCAGCAGGCCCAGACTCCGCAGCGCAGGCACCCAGCTCTCCGAGACGAGCCCCGCCCTCTGCTCTGCCCCGAGCGGACCCGCGTACGCCAGGAACGCGGCGGAGAGCAGCGCGTCCCCGATCAGCGTCGCCCCCGCGGCGGCGGCGATCTCGCCGATCGTCGCGGCCCAGCGTTCGGCCTCCGAGGCCAGCCCCGCCGTCAGCCTCTCGGCCAGGTCCGCCTTCGCCTGCGTCCTGGCGGCCTGCGCCGACGCGGCGTTCTTCTCGTCGGTGGCCCTGACGAGCCCGGCCTCGAGCTCGGCGACGCGGGCGCGGATGGCGGCGACGCGGGACCGCACGTCGGCCAGCTTGGCCGTCGCAGCGGCGAGCCTGCTGTTGGCCTCGGAGAGCGCGGCGCGCTTGGGCGCCACAACCTGGTAGATCCGGAAGAACCGCACGATGTTGACGACCCACGAGCACAGGCCCGCGGCGGCGGCGGACTTGGACCGGATCGAGTCGGCGTTGAAGGCCGGGTTCGACAGGAAGTCCCGCTCGACCTGCTCGACGGCGGCGAGGCTGACGCCGTTCTCCTTGTCAAAGGTCACCAGCGACTTGAGGAACGCGTCGACGTTGCCCATGAATTTCTTGGCGGCGGCCCAGGACAGGTCCTTGGCGACGGGCCTGCCCTTTGGCGTCGTCAGGACCATGCAGGCGGACATCACGGCGGCGACGTCGGCCGAGGGGGAGCCGAACGACTTGAGCTCGCCCAGCGAGGCCTTGTCGAGGCTGTTGAGGGCGGCCGTGGCCGCGGCGACGGCCGGCTCGGCGGCGGCCAGGTCCCGCGCGCACTCGTCCTGGACCGCGGTGACCTCGAGCTGGAGCGCCGCGGCGGCCTCCTCGTCGGCGCGCCCGGCCTCGGCCGCGGCGTCGGCGCCGAGCTTCTCGACGCCGATCGACTCGAGCAGCGCCGCGGTCTCGGCGCCGCGCCTGCGGACCACCTCCTGCTCCACCAACAAGGCGGCGCGGAGCCCATCGACCTGCTCTTTCGCGGCGGCGATCTTGAAGACTCCGGCCTCGAGCCGCAGGCGCGAGGCGGAGAGCTCGGCCGAGCGGGAGCGGACGAGCGACGACGCCAGGGCGGCGAGCTGCAGGAAGGAGCTCGGGGTCACGTAGGCGTGCTTCCTCCCTCCGGTCTCCCTCGGGAGGCGCGCGCAGACGGCTGCGGCCTGCTCGTGGGCCCCGACCATGAACTTGATCATCGGAGAGATGACGGAGGCCGCAGAGGCGGAGGAAGGAGAAGAAGGCGAAACGGAAGAAGACGACGACGACGATGACGACGACGACGGCGACGACGACGACGGCGAAAACGAAAGAAGAGACGGAGAAAGTTCTTCCCCGCCCAGGCCAGAAGAGAGCACCCTCTCCGCCACCGCCGAGAGCGCGTCCGCGGGCCACGGGTGAAACCAGTCGACGGCGATCCCCCCGGGGGCAGACGCCGTCAGGGCAGGGCACGAGCGCAGCCTGGCCCTCAGGGCCGCGTCCTTCCCCAGGGGGGAGAAGCACAGGACGAGCCTGAGCCTGCGGCGGACGCGGGCGACGAACGCGTCCCAGCAGTTGCGCGGCGTGTCGGGCAGCCCCGCCTCGCGCACGTCCGAGCGGGCGGCCGCGGCGAAGGCGTCCCTCTCGTCCGGGGTGCAGAGCCCCGTGATGGAGCCCGTGGCCGCGAACTCGTTGAGGGCGCCGAGGATGCGCGCGGCGTCGGGACCCAGAAAGGAGGAAGAAGAGGAAGAAGACCCCAGGAGCCCGGCAGCGGAGCGAACGTCGGCCGCGGCGCCTCCGGCTCCGTCGACGACGAGGAGCAAGACCACCCTCTGGCACCGCACGCCCGCTTTCGCGAAGAGAGAGGTCATGTGCACCTTGAACTCGGCCAGGGAGGCCGGCGGGGCTCCAGGGGAGGACTGCTGGGAGTTGTTTCCTCCTCCTCCCTCGCCCCCGCCGCTCCCGCCGCCGCCGCTGAGCGTCGAGACCTCGCACCCGGCGCACCTCGCCGCGAGCCTCGCCAGCGACTGCTTGCCGCTGCCTCCCACCCCGACGAGCACCGCATGAGGCCAGGCGCGGTCGACCATTGCCGAGGGAGAAGGAGAAGGCGAAAAAGAGCTCTCTTCGAAAGAGTCCTCGAGCACGCGGGCGAGGCGGGCGACGTGCTCGGCCGCGTCCGGGAAGAGAACGAGGTCGCTCCTCCCTTTCCCTTTCCCGTCGCCGCTCCTCGCGCCGCTCTTTTCCAGGATGGCAGCGGCGAGCTCGTCGTGAGACCGGATCTCGACGAGCGGGGGGCGCTTCGAAGAGGGAGACGACGAAGAAGAAGAAGACGATGAATGGGACGAGTTTTCGTCGTCGGCGGCGGCGGCGGCCGCGTCTGCTCGCTCGACGAGCCGAGTGAAGACCCTCGGCCTCGCCCTCAGAGCGCCCATGTTCACTTTTTCCTCTCCTCCGACGCTGCCGCCCCCGAAGTGCTTCGCCGCTACGGCGAGGAGCATCTGGTCGAAGCGCTCGGCGTCGGCCTCGGACGCGAGCCGGTCCCGCAGGCAGCGCTCGCACTCGTGGGCCCACGCGCGCGCGCGCGAGAGCGCGACGGACGAGGCTTTCCCTCCTCCGCTTTCCGAGGGAGGACTCCCGAGCAGCGTCGAGGCCTCATGGGACCTCAGCCCGGCCACCACGCTCGCGACCTCGCGGCCCGTGAACGAGTAGTGCGGCGCCGCGGTCGTGGGCACGAACGCCAAAGCGCAGGCGGAGACGAGGTCGGCCGTCGCGTCGACGAGCTTGGCGAGCGGCGGCAAGAGGGGAGAAGAGGGGCAGGAAGAAGACGAAGACGAAGAGGCGCCGCCGCTGTTGCTGCCCTCCGGCCGAATGAACGACGACGCCAGCAGCGGGACGTAGATGCTCCGCAGCGTGTGCCCTCGCGGAGCAGCCACGCTGAAGACGCTAAAGTGGCGCGCCAGCCTCCCCGACACCAGAAAGGACCCGGCTGCCGGGTTGAGCGCCGCAGCGACCTGCACCGAGGAAGAAGAAGGAGAAGAAGAGGAAGAAGCGTTTCCGCTTCCCTTCATCACCTCCTTGAAGGCGCCCTTGGCCCTGTCGTACCACCCGCCGGCGTCCAGAGCCTGTCTCAGAAGCTCGCAGGCAGACTGCGTGCCGTACTTGTCGAGCGCGGGGGCGTTGAGGTCGTCGATGAGGTAGGCGAGGCGGCGATTGTTGGAAGAGGAAGAAGAGCTGCCACTGCCGCCGCTCCCTCCGCCGCCTCCGCTGAGAGCCGCGGCAGTGGGCCCGTAGCGAGTCCCGCCTTTCCTCTCCAGCGGGGCTTCGAGCGCCGCCTGCAGGTCCGCGGCGCTCGTGCACGCCGAGAGAGGGACGAGGTTGACGGCGGGCGGGTCGGGAAGCGGGTGGAGCGGGAGGGAAGAGGCGGCGACCGCGCAGCCGACGGCGGCGGCGCACGCGCGGCTGCTTTTCTTCTCGGCTCCTCCGCCGTCGCCCCCGCTTCCGCCGCCGCCGCCGACAAACACGCTCCTCCCGCCGCGGAGCGCCTCCCGCAGCAGCACGCTCTTCCCGACCCCGGCCCCACCGGCCAGCAGCACGGGGAACCCGCCGGCGACCAGCGTGCGCAGGACGTGGAGCAGCCTCGCCGACTCTGCTGTGACGACGAAGCGGGCGGAGCCGAAGAGCGCGGCCTCGGCGTCGTCTGCCGCGGAGGCTAAGAAAGCGGACGAAGAGGAAGAAGAAAGAGAAGCAGCAGAAGAAGTAGAAGAAGAGGTAGAAGAATCGGAAGCAAAAGAGGAAGCAGACATGACGCTTTCGAGGGCCGAGGCCCAATGCGTCATTGCCCCCGACCGCGGGTCGACGAAGCAGTCAAAGGGGGAAGCTCCCTCGGGGAAGGAGACGGCGAAGTTGCTGCCCTTGTTCTTGCTGCTGCTGCTGCTGCTGCTGCTGCTGCTGGTATTTCTGGACCACTCCGCGACCCACCAACGCGCAAAGGCGTCGGTGTGAGAAGGAGGAGCAGGACCAGAGGAAGAAGAAGAAGCAGCGGAAGAGTCATCGCTGCCGGTGTTGCCCTCTGCTGCCGCCGCTGCTGCTTCGGGCAGGAGCGCCCCGCCAAAGGCCCACACGCAAGCCCAGACAAAGTGCGCCTCGAGAACGCGCTTGTCCAGAGCTGCTGGCTTGTTGGGCGCCTCGGATGAGGAAGAAGCGGAAGAGGAAGAGGAGGACGAAGCCTGCTGCTGCTGCTCTGCCGCAGCCACCGCCGCCGCCGCCGCCGCCGCTCCGTCGCCCGACGGCGACGACAGCGCCTCGGGCCCCAGCCAGCGCGCCAGCGCTCCGGAGAGCAGGCGCGTGAGCGTAGTCACCTGGTTGACGGCCTGGAGAGGGATGACGGTCCTGTAGTTGCGGCGGCAGTGGTTGATCGTGGGCTCGACGTACCTGATGTTTTTTGAGAGAGAAAGGGGAGGGGGTCGAGGTTGAGAGGGAGAAGCGGCAACGACGGCGACGGCGAACGAGGAAGAAAAAAACTCTCAACTCTCTTTTTTTCTCTCAAAAAGAAAAAAAACGCACTTGGCCACGAGCCCGCGCACGGCAGCCCGTAGCTCTGCATCGCCTAGGCCAGAAACCCAGGACTCGAGCGCGGGCTTCCAGACTCCTCCTCCGGACGAAGATGATGAAGAAGATGAAGCGCTCTCTTCGCCTCCACCGCCCCCATCTCCGCCGCTTCCACCGAGCCCCTCGTCGCCGTTGACAAACACGACCCCGCCCCGCGAGACCGTCGCCGGGGAGCAGTGCGCCATCGAGTCGATCTCCAGCAGCAGCCTCATCGGCGGCGCAAGCGGGATGCGCTCGTTCGACGCCAGCGTCAGCACGCGGTTGTCGTCCATGACCGTGTTCATCGACTCGATCCACTCCGGGTCGATGTCGCCGTCGAGGACCAGCCACTGGTGCTGCCTGGTCTTGTCGCTGACAAAGTCCCTGAAGGCGCGACTGAGCAGCCCGTCCTTCCACTCGGCCGTGGCCTGGTGCAAGCAGCCGTAGAGCTCGTCGCGGGTCACGGCTTTCGGGTTGAGCACGGCGACGTCGGTCGCCTCGCCCAGCGCCTGCTGCGCCGCCGCGAGCGTGCGCCAGACTGCCGTCTTCCCCGCTCCCGGAGGGCCCAGCAGGAACACAGACCAGCGCACCGTGAAGAGCTCCCGGAGCTGCGACACCTTCAGCAAAAACCGCCGCTCGGGCACGTAGCCCAACCTCACCGCGGCGGCGGCGGAGGCGGCCTCGAAGCGCGCGTCGGCGGCGCGCGGCACCGTCGCCGGCAGGCCTGGGAACAGGTCCTCGAGCAGCCCGGCGAAAACGGGCGCGTCCCCCCCGGTGAGCTTGCCCACGTTGAAGTCGCGCAGAGCCCGCAGCAGCACCTTCTCCTCGGAGACCCCCGGGGGCGAGGCCCTGCGCATGGCCCCGGCGACCGAGAGCGTCGTCTTGATCGCGCGCAGCTTCCAGTCGTAGTGCCTCGCCTTGGAGAGCATCCCCTCGCAGAGGCGGTAGAGGCCGACGAACTTGCGGGCGAGCTCGCGGGACCTCTGGAAGCCCTCGGCCATCAGCATGACCTCGCAGATGAGGGCGAGGTCCGGGACGCACATGGAGACGGGGCGGAAGAGAGCCTGGGCGCGTTTGGGTGTCGGAGGGAACGTTGGAAGAAGTTAATTAATAAATAAAAAGAGGTTGGGGGCGAGCTCGGTCTTTTTTTGAGGGTTGCTGTCATTCGCAAAAGAAAAAAATCGAAGACGTTCTCTTTCTCTTCTCCTCCCCCTCTCTCCCCCCTTCACTTTCTCTCCCCTTTTCTTTTACCTTGAGCGACTCCGGCAGCTCCGCCCTGCCTGCGTACCCGGGGTTCATCGTGATGAAGGCCATCGCGTTCGGCTTCAGCCTCGTCTCCACCCCCTCGAACACAAACGTCTCGGCGCGCGCCCGCAGCGCGTCGAGCACGCTCTTGTACTGCGTCGAGCACACGGAGAGCACGGAGACGCTGATCCGGTTGAACTCGTCGAAGCAGCCCCAGGCGCCCGTCTGCGCCAGGCCCCGGTAGATCGTGCCCATGGCCCGAAAGTCCATCTGGTCGGAGCAGTTGAAGACGTAGCACTGGAAGCCGAGCGCGCGGGCAAGGTCCTTCGTGGTCTCGGTCTTGCCCGTGCCTGCCGGGCCCGCGGGCGCTCCGCCGAGCACCAGCCTCTGCGCCTGCGTGAGCGTGATGTAGCACCGGTCCGTCAGCGGCGTGATGCACAGGCACCCGCAATTTCCGACGTACTCGTACCCGTAGGCGACCTCGGCGTCGCAGATCTGCACCGAGCAGTCGCCCGTCGCCGCGTCGGAGTAGTAGCGCAGCTGCGACGCCCAGCGGAAGCAGTCGGCGGTCGAGCCGCGCTCGTCGACCAGCGCGGCCAGCACGTCGCGCGCGTGTACGTCGATCGTGCAGAGCGTGATCAACTTCCTTCGGTCGTTGGCCGAGAGGTCGGAGCGCGCGACCGTGGCGATCAGGTCGGCGAGCTGCGCGCGCTGCCTCGCGAGCTCGGCCGCTAGCGCGCCGTCGTCGCCGGCCTCGGCGTCGCGGAAAGCGGCGCCGACGGCGGCGGCGTAGTAGGCCCTCGAGACGGTGGCTGCGGTCTGGGCGCAGTGTCCCAGGATCCACGCCGTGCGGGCGGGCGGGGGGGCGGAGTCGTCGTAGGAGCCGACGCCCCTGCGGAAGTCGTCGGCCATCGCCGCGCGCATCGCCGCGACGAGCCGCGCCATCCAGACCTCGACCGGAGCGCCGGAGTGTTCCCCCCCATCGCCGTCGCCGCCTCCGTCTCCGCAGTCGACGGGCTCCACAAACGGGACGTACTCCCCCTCCCCGGAGTACATCCCCAGCGCGACGCGGATCTTCCGGCCAGTGAGCGGGTCCTTGCGCCACTCGAGGGAGTGCACGTTGTCAAAGGCCTTGGGGAGGTGGCTGGGGGGAGAGAGAGAGTTTTTTTTTTGTCGAGTTTTTTTTCGAGTTTCGAGTTTTTCCGGGTCCGAGCAAAGAGAGGAAGGGAGCACACACAGGGGACAGAAGAGAAACAACCCGTACCTCTCCACGGCGTGCGCGTCCGCCCCACGGGCCAGGAGGTCCAGCAGGTCCGCGGGCGACACGAAGTAGAACCGCGGGAACGCGACGCGCTTGGCCTCCAGATAGCCCTGCAGCGCCTTCTCGCACCCCTCGAGCTCCTCGAGCTGGCGCTCGAGGCGCGGGACCCTGCCGGCCACGGCGGCCGCGTCGATCACCAGCGGAGACTGCGAGGCGGCCTCGCGCATCAGCGCGCGGAAGTCCGCGTCGGCGGCGTCGAACCTGCGGCTCTCGGCGGGCAGGCGCGCCCGCAGGTCCTCGGAGCCGGCGAAGATGGCCTGCAGCGCCTGCCACTTCCGCTGCGTGGCGGCCCACGCGCAGAGCAGCGCGTCGACCGCGGAGAGCCTCCGCGACCACAGGGACACGGCGCCGATGAATTCCGGGTTGGAGGCCGCGAGCCTGGAGGAGGCCAGGTTCTGCAGCGTCAGCGCATCGCCCTCGAGCGCGTCCGCGAGCGCCGGCGGCGGCGCCGCGGCCGCGACGCCCGTGGCGCCAAAGGGGGCGAACGTCAGGGCCAGCGACGACCAGGTGGTCGCGATCCGCTGCAGGGCTCTCTCGACGCCGACCTCCCTGCGGGCTCGCTCGACGACGGCGGCGACCGCGGCGGCCTTGGAGGGAAGGTCGAGGGCGAGGAGGTCGGCGACGGAGGTGACGGAGGGCGAAGGAGAGGACGACGAAGAGGGCAAAGAAGAGGGCAAGGAGCCAGCCGAGGAGCCCTCCAGAAAGCTCCCGGGCGGCGCTCCCACGGCGCTCGCCAGCTGGTGCCAGTGCCTCTTCCGCATCGCCTGGTGCCTCATCTCATCGACGAGCGGAATGACGTCCTGGAACCCCTTGAGGCGCGCCTCCAGGGCCGGGAACAGCGGGAACCTTCTGCACGGCTTCGGCAGGGAGGCGAGAGCCCTGCCCGCCGCTCGAGCCCCCTCCGAGGCGGCGACGAGGTCGAGCGAAGAGGAGGAGGAGGAGGAGGAAACGGGAAAAGAGGAGGGGGCACGCCACGAGGACTTTTCCCAGGACTCAATGGTCGCGACGACGCCGCGGGAGCACTCCCAGAGCGCGCGGAGGACCCCCAGGGTCGAGCGACAGGCGGCGAGCGGGGACGCGTCGAAGGGGGTTGGGTTCGTTGCTGCTGCTGCTGCCGTTGCTGCTGCTGCTGCTGCTGCTGCTGCCGTTGCTTTTGACGATGCCTCCGCGACGGCGACGACGCCGCAGATAAGCGCCTGGCGGCTGCAGAGATCCGCCGCAACGGCCTCGAGCTCGGAGAGGCCCCTCGGGGGAGGAGAAGGAGCAGCGGGAGAAGAGGGAGAGGCAAGGCGAGGAGGCTTGTTCTCCGCCTCCTGTCGCTCCTCCTCCTCCTGTTTCCCTCCTCCCCCCCCTCCTCCTCCTCCGAGGCGCTCGAGAGCAGCGAGAGCATCGGCAACGTCGGCAGAGGAACAGTGCTGCTTCTGCGTGCTAGAAACGGCAGCAGCTTTCTCCCTCCCGACGGGCGCCGCGGCGTCGAACCAGGCCACGAAGCGCGAGACCTCGGCGCCCAGGGCCGCGGCCTCGGCGCGGAGCCTCTCCGCCTCCGCGGCGCGAGCCGGGGCGAGCTCCTTCTCTCTCGCTGCCGCTGCTTCCGTCAGTGAGGACCAAGCGGCGGGGGCGGCTGCGAGAGCGGCCTCGAGGGCCTCTGGAAGGCGGCGCTGTTGAGAAGACGATGCCGACGATGACGAAGAGCTCGAAGAAGAAGAAGCTGTTGCTAAAAGTGTCGCCGCGGCGGCAGCGGCAGCGAGGGACTCTTGGACAGAAGCGTTCCTTTCGGCGACTTCTTTCGCGGTCTTTGTGGCGGCGTAGAGAGCAGCGACGGAGCGCGGGTCCGCTTTCGGAGGAGGAGGAGGAGGAGGAGGAAGAGTTTTCGTTGTCGTCGCTTCCGCTGTCGAGCCGCGGCGGGAAGAGGAAGTCAGAGAGGCAACGCCGCCGCCGCCGACGACGACGGAGGGGCGGCGACTGCCGGTGCCGCTGCCGCTGCTGCTGCTGCTGCTGCTGCTGCTGCTGCTGCTGGCGAGAACGCTGGCTCTGCTCGCCCTGCTCCCCGTCGCTCGAGAAGCACCCAAAGAAGAAGCTGAAGCAGCTGTCCCAGGCCTCGAGTCGACGGAAGAAAGAGCAGCAGCAGCAGCAGCAGCAGAAGAAGAAGAGGAGCTCTTTCCTCCTCCTCCTCCCTCTCGGGTGCCCACGGCGTCGTCGGCGGCCCTGTCCCCCAGGACGGCCTCCGCTCTCCGCGACCACTCCCGGAGCTCCCTCAGCCCTCTCTCGACGACGGCCTCCTCGAGCAGCTGCTCGAGAGCGTGCCGCCAGCGGGAGGCGGACGCGGCGAGGGAGCTCCTCGCGGGGCGACAGTCGACGCGGAGAGGGGAGGGCTGCGGGGGAGAGGAGGAGGAGGGCGAAGAGGCGCCGCCCGAGGAGGAGGCCGGGAGCTCCGAGACGGCCTCGGCCGCGGCCGCGGCGGCGGCGAGCGCCTCCTCGAAGGCGGGCAGCGGAGGCGGGCTGCTACCGCTTCCGACGCTGTGCTTGGCCAAAAACTCCGCGATGCCGGCCCTGACGTCCCTCTTGATGCTGGACGCCGCGAGAGCATAGGGCCCCGCGGCGGCCTCCTCGGCGGCCCGGGCGACGCGGGCGACGGCCGAGCGCGCCGCGGCGGCCGCGGCGGCGAAGTCTCCTCCTCCTCCTCCTCCTCCTCCTCCTTCGTTCTCCCTCCCCTCCTCTCCCGTCTCTGCCGCCTCCGCGCGATACAGCTCCGCGTCCGAGGCGAGGGCGGAGAGCCAGCCGTCGACGGCGGCGGAGACGCTGGCGTGCGCTGCGACGGGGGGGGAGACGACGTGGGCTGCGCCCGCGGCGACCGATGAGCGGCGAGCGGCGGGCAAGGCGCCACTGCCGCTTTGGCGACGAGACTGGTGCGAGGAAGAGGAAGAAGAAGAAGAAGAAGAAGAAGAAGAAGAAGAAGAAGAAGAAGAAGAAGAAGAAGAAGAAGAAGAAGAAGAAGAAGAAGCGGGAGCCGGGGAGGAGGAGGAACCGCTCCCGTCGATCGAGGGGACGAAGACGGGCGAGCCGTCACTCCCGATGTCGAGCTCGATCTCCAGGAGAGTCGGGGCGGCAGCAGCAGCAGCAGAAGACGAAGAAGAAGCGGCGGCGTCGTCGCCGTCGCCGCCGACGACCTCCGCAGCAGCAGCGACGTCGCTGCTCCCTTCGAGCGCCGCGGCCACCGCCAGCGCCCCGCAGACGGCCACCTCCTCTGCGGCCCTCGCCACCTCCTCCCTGACGGTCTTTTCGAACTCGAGCCAGCGGGCGTGAGACGGAGACGAGGAAGAGGAAGAGGAGGAGGAGGAGGAGGGAGACCCCGGCGCCACTTCCTCGGGCTCGAGCTGCTCCCTGGCGCGCGCGACGGCGGCCAGGGCCTCGGCAGAAGCCGCCGCCGTCGCGGCCCTCCTCGCCGCCAGGCCCGTCTCGACGGCGGCGTCGAGCTCGGGCAGTGTCAGGGCGCGCGCGTCCTTGCGAGCGAACAGCGGGGGCGGAGCGACGGCCCCTCGCAGAGGGCGCCCCCAGGTCCTCCGCAGCCTCCGCGGCGCCTCGAGCGCCCCGGCCACGGCTGCCGCCGCCGACGAGGCCCGCTCGACGGCCGACGCGAGGCTCGCCGCGTACTCCGCCGCGGCCCCGGAGTCGGCCCAGGTGACGCCGCCGTCGAGCCCCCTGGAGATGGCGGAGCGCACGGCCGCGAGCCTGGGCTCGAAGAGCGCGAGCGCGGAGGCGGGGATCGTCGAGGCGGCGGTGGTTTTTTCGCCGTCGGCGGCGTCTTCGTTGACGGCGTTTCCCCCCGGCCCCTCCTCTTCTTCGCCGCCATAGACCCGCGCCGAGAGCGCCGCCGCGGCCTCCGTCGCGGCGTCGATAGCGAGCTCGGCAGCCCTGACGTCCGACGCGCGCGCGTACGCCGCCAGGACCTGCTGCGGGAGGCTCTCGATCGGAGGAGAAGACGGCAGCGAAAGCATCGCGTGCGTCTCCCGCAGCAGCACGTCGAGGCGGCGGCCGACGTTGGCCGCGGCGCGAGGGAACCGCTTCCCTCGCCCCTTTTCCTCTCCCCCTCCGCCTCCCTCGCTCTCCTCCTCCTCGGGCAGGAGCCTTAGGACCGGAGCGGCCAGCCCCAGCCTCGCGGCCTCCCCGGCGGAGGAAGACCACCCTCTCAGGATCGCGGACTCGAACTCTGCGAGCGCGCCCGCCACGGCGGCGACGGCGGCTTCGGCCGAGGCCGCCGCGGCCGCGGCGCCCGGGCAGACGCCTCCTGCTGCTGCTGCTGCTGCTGCTCCTCCTCCTCCGGTTCGAGCCAAAAGAGCGCGGAGCCTCGAGGCGCGCGAGTTGATCCTCTCTGCGAGCCCTCGGGCCCAGGCGATGGCCCCGGCGGCGGGAGGCGCCCCGCGGGGCAGGAACGGAGGGGGCACAGGAGGCGACGAAGCTTTTCCGCCGACGCCGCCGCCGACGCCGACGCCGCTGCCGACGCTCCACGCCGCGGCGGCCTCCGCCGCGCCCCTGCCGGCCCGCAGCTCGGCCAGGGCGGCCTCGGCGTCGAACTCGAGCGCCCTCCACAGCGCCGGCGACGCGGCCCGCAGTGCAGCTGCCGCGGCGGGCCTCTCCTCGAGCAGTCCCTCCGCGGCGGCGAGGGCCTCGCCGTTGCGGAGGGCGCGCTCGAGGCAGCACGGAGAAGGGGAAGCTTCTTTGGCGGTGCTGCTGCCGCTGCCGCTGCCGCTGCCTCCTGCGATCCCACCTCCTCCGCCCCCGCCCCCACCTCCTCCGATGCCCTCTGCGTCGAGCGCCGAGCGCACCAGCGACCCCAGCCTGCTGTCGAGCTCCGGGAGCACCGAGGCCAAAGGGCCGAGGACGGCGTCATCGAAGCGCGCGTCGGAGGCGTCGAAGGGGTCGACCGGCGAAGAAGAAGAAGAGGAATCGCCGCCGTCATCCTTGGCGCCCTCTTCCGCCCCTGTCGCCGTCGCCGTCGCCGTCGCCGCCGTCATCGCCTCCTTCACCCCGGCGCTCGAGACGGAGTCGAAGTCGAACGCGACCCTGCGAGCCGCCGGGGTCATCGCCGTGCCCAGGTCGGCGCGGGAGGCGCGGCAATAGGCCGCCGCGGCCCCGAAGGCGTCGGCGACGGCGGCGGCGCGGCGCGCGGCGGCGTCGAGCGAGACGAAAGGGGAGCTGTCGTCGTCGTCTCCCCCTCCCCCATCCTCGTCGGAGAAGCGGCCGTCGAGCCCTCCTTCTTCCTCGTTGCTCTCCCTCCTGCTCCTCTCTCTCCTCCTCCTGCTCTCTTCCCCTCCGTCTCCGAAAACGGCCTCGGCGTTCAGCGGCCAGCCCCGAGGGTAGGACGCGACGTCGCCCGAGCCCGCGGCGGCCCGGGCCCGGAAGAAGGGCGCCTTGAACGCGCCCAGCGCGGCGACGACGGCCCTGGCCGAGGCGGCGGCGGCCGAGGCGGCGGAGACCGCCGCGGAGAGGGCGAGCGCCTCGTCGGCCGACGACGAGGACGAGGAAGCAGACGGAGAGCTCGAAGCGGCGGTCGCGGGCCACGAGGCCAGCAGCTCCTCCCCCGGGATCGCGGCGCCGACGACGCCGACGACGACGGAGGAGGCGGCACGCAGCAGGCGCTCCATCCTCCTGGGAGAGGCCCCGTAGTAGCTGGAGCGGGACCAGGTGACTTCGAGGCAGCGCCACAGGGGCAGCGAGGAGGCGGCGACCTCCGCCGCGGCGTCAGAGGGCGAGCGGGGAAGAGAAGAGGCGATGTTTTCGGCGCCTCCCCCCTCCTCCTCCTCTTCCTCCCCCGCCGCCGCCTCCTCCGCCGCCGCCGCCTCCTCTTCCACCTCCAAACCCAGCACCAGCGCCTCGACGGCCGGGAGCAGGGCGGAAGAAAATTTCGCCGCGTCCGCGGCGGTCGCCACAGCGGCGGAGACCTCGTCGGAGAGCCTCGAGAGCGCGCCCGCGGAGGGCGAGCCCGAGGCCAGCAGCGCGGCGCCGACGGCGGCGACCTCGGAGCCGCTCGAGCAGAGCTGGCGCTGCAGCCTGCTGCCGTCGAGGGCCAGGCGCCGCCAGTGGGCGGCCTCCTCGTGGAGGACCGTCCAGGGGCGGGCGCGCTCGCTGTCGGCGCCGCCGCCGTCGTCGCCGGGCGCTGCGCCCCGGCTGCTGCTGCCCCGCGACGCAGCCGCGGCGGTCAGCTCCGCGAGCGTCGGGGGCTCCCTGCGGATCGCGGCCCTCGCGGCGGTCGTCCAGCGGTCGACGGCGGCCTCGAGCCTGCGCAGGGCTGCCGCTCCCTCGCGGCTGGCCTGGAGGGTGGCCGCGAGAGAAGTGGCGGGAGCAGGAGAGGGAGAGGCGGCGGGGGGAAGGGCGGGGGGAGCGCCTCCAGCGGCGGCGGCGGCGGCGGCCGAGGCGGCAGCCAGTGCGACGACCGAGCGCGGCGGCATGGCGAGCACAGTCTCCCCTCGGGCAGCGGCGGCAGCGGCAGAGGCCGAAGCGGCCAGCTCGGCCGCTGCGTCGGATGCTGCTTCCGAAGGAGACGGAGGAGAGGAGGAGGAGGAAGAAGACCCGGCTGCTGCCTCGCCGGGCTGCTGCTGCTGCTGCTGCTGCTGCTTCGGCGTCTGAGCAGAGGAGGAGGAGGGGCGGGCAGCCAGGACGGCCCGCGCGATCGCCGCCGCGACTGCGAACCTTCCGGCGGCGCCTCCGCCCGCCGAGGAGGCCGGAGGGAGGACCGCGGCGACGAGCTTGGAGGAAAGGGCGGAGGCGAGCAGAGAAGAAGAGGAAGAGGAAGAGGAAGAAGAGGCAGCGAAAGGCGAGCGAGTGTCACCGCCGTCGCTTCCTTCGCCGCCCCCCGCTCTCAGCGACGCCCCCGGCGGCGAGCGGAGGAAGAGGGCCGCTCTCGCAGAGGCCGGCACGGAACCCAGGTCCGAGGCGACTCTCAGGAGCATGTACCGTTCCTCGAAGTAGAGCGCGAGGCTCGGGCACGAGGGCGTGTCGAGGAACGAGAGCGCAGAGGCCGCGGCCGCGGAGTTGTTTTCGCCGCCGCCGGGGCCGAAGAAGAAGAGCTCCGCCGCCGACGCTGAGGAGGAGGAGGCCGAGGAGGTCGGGCTCGACTTGCCCTGGCTCGCCGCGAGGAGCTTGGACGCCGCGACCTCGGGGCCCAGGAGCAGGCTCGCCGCGCGGCGAGCGAGCCACTCGAGGCGAGGGGACGAGGAGGAAGCGGAAGCGGACGCGGACGCGGACGCGGAAGCGGCGTTGCTGCTGCTGTAGTCGCCGCCGCCGTCGGCCGCCACGGCCGCAGCAGCAGCGACTTTTTCGGCAGGCTGGTCTGCGGCGACCCCGACAGCAGCGGCAGCAGCAGGAGCAGAATGGAGCTCCTCCGCCGCTGTCCTTGGCGAAGGAGGCATCATGAGAACCGATAGGTTTTTATCCTCAAACGCGGGGGAAAGAAAGGCCCCCCTCAAACGCGGGAGACAAGGAAGAAACAAGTGAAAGAGAGAGACGAAGAAGCGAAAAAGAGGAAGACGAGCAGTCTCTCTCTCTCTCTCACTTTTCGTTGTCATTTTCTCTTCGCTCTCTCCCTCCCTCCCTCGAGAGCTCGTTCATCTTCCTGAACTTGAATTTCTCAAATAAAAACCATGCCCCCACCAAAGCCCCTGGCCTTGCAGGCCGACTTTGACGAGGCTGTCTCGACCAACATCGAGGACTTTGACATGCACCGGACCGAGGCCGTGGTCGCGGCGCTCGAGGAGCTCAAGCTGCAGGTGAGAAGCAAAAAAGTCAGTTTCGATGGGCGTCGTTGTCGATCAAAAACGTCAACGACGACGGACGATGCTGCTTTTCCTCTCTCGTCCTTTTTTTCTCACGATTCGCGCGCGCAACTGCGGCACACGAAACTCTCAAACAGGGTAAGGACATCTCAAACATCGTCACCGCGGGGGAAGAGGAGGTGGCTAGGTGAGGATGGACAAGTAAAGAGAGGGGAAAAGAGGTGGATGTTGCAACGACGAGAGGGCGACGGTCGATGCTTTTTCTTTTCTTCTTCCCTCATCATTCGACCCCCCCTCTCCCCCCCCCTGAAACGAAAACCCAAACTCGCGCCCAGGCACCCGGCCTCCATCGCCTCCCTGGCCCTCGCGCAAGCGCTTCTGTCGTCGCCTTCACCGGACGTCGCAGGAGCCGCCAAGGCCGCGAGGGACCTCTCCGCGGCGCTGGAGGGCGAGAAGGCGACGAAGAGTGACAGCGAGGACGCCGGGACTCCGATCGACAACGGCGGCGCCGACGGCGACAACGCGAGCTCCAAGGCCCTCAAGATCGCAAACGCCGCGGGTGCGGTCTCCTCCGTCTCCAAGGCCCTGACCCTATTCGAGAGGAGCCCCGAGCTGCGGAGAGGCAACAAGCGCGACCTCGAGGCGCTCCTCCGCTGCCTCGCCCGCCTATGCGCCTCCGACGCGGGGAGGGACGCCGCGGGCGCCGCGGGGGTCCCGGCCAAGCTCTGCGACCTCCTGGCCGCCGCCAACAGCAGCAGCGGGGGAGGAGAAAACGACAGCGAGAGCGAACGCAACGGCGACGAGCCCGACCTCGTCGCGGCGCTCGCCGCGGGGGCGGCGGCGGCGGCGACGGCGCACGAAGGGAACAAGTGCGCCCTCGTCGACTGCGGCTTTGGCGCCGCCGCCGCCGCGGCCTTGCTCCGAGGAGGAGGCGAGCGCTCTTCTTCCTCTTCTTCCTCCCCTTCTCGGTCTTCCTCAGTCGTCTCCCCCGCAGCTATCCGCTCCCTGTCGGCCGCTCTCTGCTCCCTGGCCACGGCGGACGACCCCAGGCCCGCCGCGTCGAGGGCCTTCCAGAACGGGAGGACGCTGGGGAGCGAGGGCGTCCCCGCGGCGTGCCTCGTCGCCTTCCGAAGGGCGATCGCGGAAGCCGAGAGGGAGGGAGAGGGAGAGAGGGAAGGTTCCACGTCCGAGTCCTGGATGGACACGGCCGCGGCAGCCGCGATGGCAGCTCGCCGCTCCGTGGTCAATGACGAGCTCTGCCGCGAGTTCGCCGACGCCGGCGGCGCAGCGGCGGTGCTGCGGGCGCTGCTGCCTCCCGCGGGGGCAGGAGAGGCGAGCGGGTCCTCCTCTCCCGCCCGGCCTCTCCACCACGCCAGGCTCGCGCGCTCCTGCTGCTCCCTGCTCCGCCAGCTCGCCGGCTCCGACGCCCTGAAGGCCCCCATCGTCGACGGGGGCGGGCTCAACCTCGTCGCCCGCGCCGTCGCGGCGCACCCGGGCAGGCACTCCGTCGCGGAGCAGGCTCTCGGCCTGCTCGTGGCCCTGACCCTGCGCAACCCGGACGCGTGCGCCGCCGCGGTGGAGTCAGGGTGCGTCAGGGCCGCGGCGGACGTGCTGCGGTCGGGGGCGGGGGTTCTTTCGGGCTCTTCGTCTTCTTCGAAGGAGGAGCAGACCGACGACGACGACGACGACGACGACGACGATGGCGAAAACGCCGCTCCTGCCTCCTCTTCCTCCGACGACAGCGATCCTTCCTCCTCCTCCGCCGCCGCCACTGCCGCACCCGCTCCTTTCACGCGGAACCCGCACCAGTGGGCCCAGAGGCAGGCCTGCGCCGCCATCCGCAACGTCGTCTCCCGCTCCCTCGAGCTCAGGCCCGCGGTGCTGAGCCCGGGGCAGGGCGGCGTCGAGCCGCTTCTGCGCGCGGCGAGGGACCGCTACCCGGAGGCGTGCGGCGACGTCGGGGCCGCGGCGCTGCGGGACCTGGGATGTGATGACTACGCCGGGACGAAGGGGAAGAAGACCGACGACGGCGGCAAGGGCACGGGCAAGGGGGAGAGCAGCATCGAGAGGGCCTCGGCCGCCGCGGCGAGGGCACAGGCGGACGGGCGGTTTGGGGTCGCGGTCTGAAGAAAAAATCACAAAAAAGGAAAAGAAAAATCAAAAAGTTCAAAATTTGCAAGTCCAGCAGGGTTTTTGCTTACATTCTCACCCGAAAAACTTCACCTCGATCCTGCCTCCCTCCACCACCCTCACGGGGTACATCTTCAAAGGGATGGGGTCCTCCTTGCTCTTCATCGCGCCCAGCACGCGCCGCCCGACGGTGTCCTGCGGGCACCAGACTTTGACCGCCCCGGGCTTTGGCTTCGAGTTCAGCACGTAGACCGTGCCGTCGAAGGGAACCTCGGCCGTGACATCCCCCGATTCCTTGTCGAACTCCACCTTGGCGTCGATCATCGGGTACTTGAACGCGGTCGAGTTGGCGTCGGAGCAGAAGTAGGAGCCGCCGCCGGCGTTGGGGGCGCGGTAGAGGACCACGACCTCCTTGGACGGCAGGACCTTGGCGACGGTGTTCTTGCCCTTGGCGTCAAATGCCCCCGTGGAGACCCCGACGTCGATCCAGGGGCTCGAAGCCTCGTCGAAGGGGCCCGCGACGTTGGCCGGCGACGACTTTTTGGAGAGGACCACGTTTTGCTTGTCGGCGAGGTTTTGGCGCAGAGCTCCGCGGCCGCCTTCGAGCGGATTCGAAGTCTTAGTTTTCGTCTTGCTGCCGCTCGTCGACGAGCCGAATCCTTTTTTCGCAGAGACAGAGACGGAGGCTCTTCTCGAGCTCACAATCGCGCGCCTGCATGCTGCAAGTGGGGCTGGAGCGCCTCGCAGGGAGAGCATGTCTGAGCTGTAGGAGTCGGTCGATCGTTCGTCCGTCGTCGAGAGAGGAAAACGTTTTGTGTGGGCCTCAGAGCTGGAGGGAGGCGGAGGTCGAGGAGCGAGATTCAGAAACTGAAAAAGCAGTTCTCTCTCCCTCTCGCGCCTTTCCCCCTCTTTTCGCACTCCAAGTCAATGTGGTCGTCCCTCACGGGCGCCGGGTCGTCCGTGCCCAGCGCCTCGGACGCGGACGCCATCGAGAGCGTGCGCATCCTGGTGGTCGGGGACGCCGGTGAGGGAGGCCTTACGTCGTTGTCTTTTCCTGTCGCTCGATGTTGCAATCGATGGGTGGCACTCAATCCATCAGTCTCCCCTCTTCCCTCTCTCTCTCTCTCACTCTCGTCACTGCAGGCTGCGGCAAGACTTCGCTCGTCCAGGCACTCGTCCAGGGAAGCGCCCCGGCGCGGCCCGTGCCCACGGTCGCGTGCTCGGTGCAGGTCAAGGTGAGAACGAGAGGGAAAGGATGCGTTCTTTCTTTTTTTGGTTTCGCCTCGAAATGCGACGTCGAACAGCTCACCCCTTTCCTTTCCTTTCCTTTCCTTTCCTTTCCTTTCCTTTCCTTTCCTTTCCTTTCCTTTCCTTTCCTTTCCTTTCCTTTCCTTTCCTTTCCTTTCCTTTCCTTTCCTTTCCTTTCCTTTCCTTTC
>Ga0210003_1001129_pt1 | contig 23711 bp, 19 predicted proteins | sample LantaG_FD_182804 | JGI IMG/M metagenome (GOLD analysis project Ga0210003, IMG submission 182804) | Deep subsurface microbial communities from Baltic Sea to uncover new lineages of life (NeLLi) - Landsort_02402 metaG (SPAdes) (version 2) | ecosystem: Environmental > Aquatic > Marine > Oceanic >... | reverse complement strand
GTCGCGGTGAGTGAGATCAGCTCGCCGGCGCGCGTCACCTCGTGGCTGTCTTCGTCGAGCACGAGATCACCGACGACGATCTTGGCGCCGCCGGTGTCGGTGGTGACGCCGGTACGCCGCAGCAGAGCCCGCAGTCGCAACACCACCTCCTCGAGGCTGAACGGCTTCGTCACGTAGTCGTCGCCACCGGCGGTCAGGCCCGCGATGCGGTCCTCCACCGAGTCCTTGGCCGTCAGCAGCAGCAGGGGAAGTCCGGGGATCTGTTCGCGCAACTTGCGCAGTACCTCCAACCCACTCATGTCCGGCAGCATCACGTCGAGCACGACCACGTCCGGCGGGGTTTCGCGGGCCAGCGCGATGGCCGTCGCGCCGTCACCGGCGGTCGCGATCTCCCAGCCCTCATAGCGCAGCGCCATGGACACCAACTCGGCCAGCACCGGCTCATCGTCGACGACGAGCACGTGGATCGGACTGCCGTCGGCCCGGCGCATCACCACGCGCGCGGCATCATCACCGGCCGCCGCGGACGCTGGGATATAGGCCACCGCCCCATTATGAGTCTGGGCGCTGGTCGTTACCTATGTCCTTGCTATGTCCACGCTGTGAGAACCCGGTGCATCTGCCCGGTCAGCCACGCCGGGGCCGCATGAACGGGCCGCGTCAATACATTTCTCATAGCCTGAGCGGATGCAGCGCAGCGGCGGGGTCATCACATGACCCGATTTCTCGCGCGCCGACTGCTCAACTACATCGTGCTACTGGGCCTCGCGTCGTTCCTGACGTTCTGCCTCACGTCGCTGACGTTCGAACCGCTCGACAGCCTGCTCGAACGTAACCCCCGACCTCCTCAGGTCGTCATCGACGCCAAGGCCGCCGAACTCGATCTCGATAAACCGATTCCGGTCCGCTACGCGAACTGGGCGTCGGGGGCCATCCGAGGGAACTTCGGAACCACTGTCACCGGCCAACCGGTCAGCGATGAACTGTGGCGGCGCATCGGTGTCAGCCTGCGGTTGGTGCTCATCGGATCGGTGGTCGGCACCGTCGTCGGGGTTGTGGTGGGCGCGTGGGGTGCCATCCGGCAATACCGAATGTCGGACCGGGTGATCACCGTTATGTCGTTGCTGATTCTGAGCACCCCCACCTTCGTGGTGGCCAACCTGCTGATCCTGGGCGCGCTGGAGGTGAATTCGGCGTTGGGAATTCAGCTGTTCGAATACACCGGGGAGACATCGCCGGACGCGGTGGGTGGCGCCTGGGCGCAGCTGGTCGACCGCCTCCAGCACCTGGTGCTGCCCACCTTCACCCTCGCCCTGGCGTCCATCGCCGGGTTCAGCCGCTACCAGCGCAACGCGATGCTCGACGTACTCGGGCAGGACTTCATCCGAACGGCGCGCGCCAAGGGGCTGACCCGGCGCCGGGCACTCTTCAAGCACGGCCTGCGCACCGCGCTGATCCCGATGGCCACGCTGTTCGCGTACGGCGTCAGCGCCTTGGTCACCGGCGCGGTGTTCACCGAGAAAATCTTCGGGTGGCACGGCATGGGGGAATGGGTGGTTCAGGGCGTCGCGTCCCAGGACACCAACATCATCGCCGCCATCACGGTCTTCTCGGGAGCGACCATCCTGCTCGCGGGGTTGCTCTCCGACGTGATCTACGCCGTGCTCGACCCCCGGGTGCGGGTGCGGTGAGATGAGCGAGCAACCCAACGAGACGGTCGCGGAGTACCAGTTCGTGTCGCGACGCACCCTGGTGCTGCGCCGGTTCCTGCGAAACAGGACCGCGGTGGTGGCTCTGCTGGTGTTGGCGGTGCTGCTGGTCGGCTGCTACGCGCTGCCGCCGTTTCTGCCCCATTCGTACAGCGACCTGAACTACGAGGCGCTGCAACAGCCACCGACCCCCAACCACTGGTTCGGTACGAATGCGTTGGGCCAAGACCTGTTGGCTCAGACGTTGCGTGGAATGCAGAAGTCGCTGCTGATCGGTATCTGTGTGGCGTTCATCTCGACGACCATCGCGGCCACCGTCGGCGCGATCGCCGGTTACTTCGGCGGCTGGCGGGACCGGACGTTGATGTGGATCGTCGACCTGCTGCTCGTGGTCCCCAGCTTCATCCTGATCGCGATCGTCACCCCCCGCACCCAACAGTCCGGAACCATCCTGTGGCTCATCCTGCTACTCGCAGCGTTCAGCTGGATGATCAGCTCGCGGATGGTGCGTGGCATGACCATGAGTCTGCGTGAGCGCGAATTCGTAGTGGCCGCAAGATATATGGGCGTCAGCCACTGGCGCATCATTGTCCGTCACATCGTCCCCAACGTGGCATCCATTCTGATCATCGACACCGCGCTGAACGTCGGCGTGGCGATCCTGGCGGAGACGGGGCTGAGCTTCCTGGGCTTCGGAGTGCAGCCTCCTGATGTGTCACTGGGCACGCTCATCGCCGACGGCACCCGGTCGGTGACGACGTTCCCGTGGGTATTCCTGTTCCCGGCCGGGGTGCTGGTGCTGATCGTGCTGTGCGCCAACCTCGTCGGCGACGGGCTGCGCGATGCCCTGGATCCGAGTGCGCGCCCCGCCCCGTCCCGTACCCGGAAGGCTCGGTCATGAGCCTGCTCGATGTGGTCGACCTGACAGTCGACTTCCCTCTCGACGCCCCCACCGGTACCGAGCGCGTCGCCGCGGTGCGACGGTTGAACTATCACGTCAAGGCCGGTGAAGTGGTCGCACTGGTCGGCGAGTCCGGTGCCGGAAAGTCGGCGGGTGCCATGGCCGTCATCGGGCTGCTCCCCGAGTACGCCGAGGTGACCGGTTCGGTGCGGTTGCACGGTGAAGAACTGCTCGGGCTGTCCGACGGGCAGATGTCACGTATTCGGGGCAACCGGATCGGAACCGTCTTCCAGGACCCGATGTCGGCGCTGACCCCGGTGTACACCGTCGGCGACCAGATCGCCGAGGCGATCCAGATTCATCGTCGCGAGGTCAGCAAGCGAGCGGCGCGGGCACGCGCGATCGAGCTGCTGGAACTGGTCGGTATCGCCCAGCCGGAGCGACGCTCGCGAGCGTTTCCGCACGAGTTGTCCGGCGGCGAACGGCAGCGCGTCGTCATCGCGATCGCGATCGCGAACGACCCGGATCTGCTGATCTGCGACGAGCCCACCACAGCGTTGGACGTGACGGTGCAGGCACAGATTCTCGACGTGCTGCGCACCGCACGCGATGTGACCGGCGCCGGCGTGCTGATCATCACCCACGACCTCGGTGTCGTCGCCGAATTCGCCGACCGCGCCCTGGTGATGTACGCCGGACGCGCGGTGGAGACGGCCCCGGTCGCCGATCTTTATCGCAGCCGCGAAATGCCTTACACCGCGGGACTGCTCGGATCGGTGCCCCGCCTGGACGCCCGCCAAGGTGCTCGCCTGGTGCCGATTCCCGGCGCTCCTCCGTCGTTGGTGGCATTGCCGCCTGGTTGTCCGTTCGCGCCCCGGTGCCCGCTTTCGGTCGACGCGTGCCACACAGTCGAACCGGACTTGAAATCGGTCAGCCCCGATCATCAGGTCGCGTGCATCAGGAGTGACCAGGTCGCCGGACGCAGTGCGGCCGAGATCTACGGCGCTTCCGCGGCCCTGAAATCTGGGGCTGGCGCGGCCGCCGAGGGAACCGTGGTGCTTCGCGTCAGCGACCTGGTCAAAACGTACTCGTTGACCAAGGGCGTGGTGCTTCGCCGCCGCATCGGAGAGGTTCGGGCCGTCGACGGGGTCAGTTTCGAACTCCAGCAGGGCCGCACCCTGGGCATCGTCGGCGAGTCAGGTTCCGGCAAGTCGACGACGCTGCACCAGATACTCGACCTCACCGCGCCGCAGGGCGGGACAATCGAAGTGCTGGGTACCGATGTCGCGGAGCTGGACAGGCGCACCCGCAAGGCACTTCGGGGCGATCTGCAGGTGGTGTTCCAGGATCCCGTGGCGTCCTTGGACCCCCGCCTCCCGGTGTTCGATGTTCTGGCAGAGCCTTTGCGTGCCAACGGATTCGACAAGCGCACCACTGATGAGCGGGTTGGGGAACTGCTCACCCTGGTCGGGTTGCGGCGAGAAGATGCCGGCCGGTACCCGGCGGACTTCTCCGGGGGGCAGAAACAGCGCATCGGCATCGCCCGGGCATTGGCGCTGCAGCCCAAGATCTTGGCGCTCGACGAACCGGTGTCGGCGCTGGATGTGTCCATCCAGGCCGGGATCATCAACCTGCTGCTCGACCTGCAGGAGCGCTTCGGGTTGGCCTACCTGTTCGTCTCTCATGACCTGTCGGTGGTCAAACACCTGGCCCATCGGGTGGCGGTGATGCACAACGGCACGATCGTCGAGCAGGGCGACAGCGAACAGGTGTTCGCTGACCCACGCCACGAATACACCCGCACGTTGCTGTCGGCGGTGCCGCGACCACTGACGGATCATGATTAGAGTTGGTGCACATGACGAACCTCGTGCCGCGAGCAGGCGCAAAGTCGCACATTTGGTCGCCCAAACGTGAGATTTCGCGTCTGCTCGCCGTCGCCGTATCCGCCGCATTGGTACTGGCCGGTTGTTCCGGTGCCGACAACGACGTCCCTTCCGCCGGCGGCAACGCCGAGATCGGCGCGACGGCCGACATCAACCCGCAGGACCCGGCCACACTGAGCCAGGGCGGCAACCTTCGGCTCGCGCTGTCGGGCTTCCCACCCAACTTCAACTACCTGCACGTCGACGGCAACCTCGCGGAGTTGGGCGCAATGCTGCGCTCGACACTGCCGCGCGCCTTCGTCATCAAGCCCGACGGGGAAATGACGGTCAACAGCGACTACTTCACCAGCGTCGAACTGACCAGCACCGACCCGCAGGTCGTCAAATACACGATCAACCCGGAGGCGGTGTGGTCGGACGGCACGCCGATCACCTGGGAAGACTTTGCGGCCCAGATCAATGCCACCAGCGGCAAGGACCAGGCATACCTTTTCGCCTCCCCCAACGGCAGCGAGCGCGTTGCATCGGTCACCAAAGGCGTCGATGAGCGGCAGGCGGTCATCACGTTCGCCAAGCACTTCGCCGACTGGAGGGGCATGTTCGCCGGCAACAGCATGCTCGCCCCCAAGGCGATGACCGCCGATCCGGAAGCGTTCAACAGGGGCTTCCTCAATGGACCGGGGCCCTCGGCCGGACCGTTCATCATCAGCTCGGTCGACAGGGCCGCCCAGCGCATCGTGCTGACCCGCAACCCGACGTGGTGGGGTTCCCCGCCGATTCTCGACTCGATCACCTACACCGTCCTCGATGACGCAGCCAAGATTCCCGCCCTGCAGAACAACGCTCTCGACGCGGTCGGGTTGGCATCGCTGGACGACCTGACCATCGCCCGCCGCACCGAGGGAATCTCGGTCCGCCGAGCGCCGTCGCCGAGTTGGTATCACCTCACGTTCAACGGTGCAGAGGGCTCGATCCTCAGCGATCCGGCCATGCGGACCGCGATCGCCAAGGGCATCGACCGACAGGCCATCGCGGCCATCACGCAACGCGGTCTTACCGACAACCCGGTGCCGCTGAACAATCACATCTACCTGGCCGGCCAGGAGGGCTACCAGGACAACGGCATCGGGTTCGATCCCGAGACGGCCAAACGCGATCTGGATGCGCTGGGCTGGCAGCTCGGCGACTCCGGAAATGGACAATTCCGCGAGAAGGATGGGCGCAAACTCACCATCCGCGATGTGTTCTACGACGCGCAAAGCACCCGCCAGATCGGCCAGATCGCCCAGAACAACCTGGCCCAGATAGGCGTCGACCTCGAGCTCAATGCCGTCGCCGGCGGCACGCTGTTCAGTGACTATGTGACACCCGGAAACTTTGATATCGCCCAGTTCGGTTGGGGTGGTGACGCATTCCCGTTGGCCAGCCTCACCCAGATCTATGCCTCGGACGGCGAGAGCAACTATGGCGGGATCGGCAGCCCCCAGATCGACGCCAAGATCGAGGAGACGCTGTCCGAGCTCGACCCGGCCAAGGCACGCATCCTGGCCAACGAGCTGGACAAGATGATCTGGGACGTCGGGTTCAGCCTGCCGCTGTTCCAGTCGCCCGGCAACGTCGCGGTGCGCAGCAACCTCGCCAACTACGGCCCCACCGGTATCGGCGACCTGAACTACACCGCGATCGGCTTCATGAAGTAGTGGCCTGACGCACCGCGCGAGGCACCGCGTCGGGCACCACCGATTCCGCCTTCGCCGCGATTCGGATGCTCCGAACGAGCAGCCGTACCGTCACGTTCGCGGGCAAGGCGTCCAGTTCGGATGAGCGGGAAGACAATTGGCGAATCTCTCCCGTGAACGCAGCCTTGCAGATCTCAAGTGCGGCGTGTTCGCGAGTGTCGAGGATGCTGTGACCGGTGGTCGGGAGCTCAATGAGGACTGAGTCCGGTATCAGATCGGTGATCCGCCGCGCCACGACGGGCGGCGTGGTGAGGTCGCGGCCGCCGGAGATCACCGCGGTGGGCCAGGTAAATCCGGGCATCGCGGAGGTCAGATCGTAGGGCTCGGCGACGAAGTCGACATCGCCACTGGCTATCTCACGGAACGCCACCGCGGGGTCCAGCGGCCCGCCATCGGGCACGGCGCCGTAGTTCAGTTCACGGTAGGCAATGCGTTCGACCAGGTCGGGCTCGTGGTGGTAGGGAGTCCGGCGTTCCAGCAGCAACCTGGTTCCCAGACCCACGGCTGTCCAGAGCCAGTCGTGACCGGCCAGGAGAAGATCCAGCTGACGTCCCAACACATCCGGTCCAGCGATGCCGTACATGTCGGCGGCACGCAGCACGGTGGTTGGGGCAAGTACGCCGTCGGTAACCAAGCGGCGCACTTTGCCTGCGAGTTCGCCGCCGCCTGGGTCCATTACGTTCTTGTCGTCGGTTCCGTTCTGGCCGTCCGTTCGGTTCTTGTCGTCGGTTCGGTTCTGGCCGTCCCACAGCACCCGCCGGATCTGGGCCCGAACATCATCGATGTCGTCGGCCGAGAGCAGTGGTGAGTCCAACACCATCGCGTGTATCCGCGACGGGTGACGCACGCCGAGTCCAGCTGCCAGGTAGCTGCCGTAGGACGTGCCATAGACGACGGCCCGATCGACTCCGGCATCGTCGAGCACAGCAACGATGTCGTCGATGACCATGTCGATGCTCAGCGCCTCCGGGGGCAGGTCACGACCCGCGTCGTCGTGGCGAGAAAGGCCCACCCCACGGTGCTCGACCATGATGACATCGAGACCGTCGATCGCGGCGCGCCGCCGGAGCGCGCGATACAGCGCTATCGATGCCGCACCGGGGCCGCCGGGGATGATGAGCAGCGGGTGAGCGGACTTGCGACCGGTGCGCACGTAGTAGACGTCGAACTCGTCGTCAACGCCGCGTCGGACCGGTCTGCGGATCGGCCGCACACCGGGCAGCGCGGCCAGCTTCTCATGCGCCAGCCGACGTGAGGTGTTCATCGTCATCGCGTTCATTGTGCATGGCGGCTTCTGAGCGCTCTCGGCGGTGGCGAGCGTGCGCATCCTGTACGCAGTTTGCGGCGCGTCGGCGTGCAAACACGCGCGCTCGCGGTCAGCGCAGGATGAGGTCGGCGGCCTTCTCGCCGATCAGCACGCTAGGAGCGTGGGTGTGGCCGCGAATGATCGTCGGCATCACCGACGCGTCGGCTACCCGCAGCGCCTTCACGCCGCGGACCCGCAGCTCGGGATCGACGACGCTGGCATCGTCGCTACCCATCCGACAGGTACCGACCGGGTGGTACAGGGTGTGCGACAGGGACTCCAGCGCTCTGGCCAGCGTGTCGTCCTTAAGATCGTGCGCGCCCAACGGCCGGGCAACTCTGCCGACCGTGCCCCGCAGCGCGGGCGCACGGGCGATGTCGGCACACATGCGGAGTCCCGCCATCAGCGCTTCACGATCGGCACCGGCTGGATCAGACAAGTAGCGGGGGTCGATTAACGGCTTGTCGTAGGGGTCGGCTGTGCGCAGGGTGATCGTGCCCCGGCTCTGCGGCTTGAGCAGGGTCGGACCCATCACGACGGCATGGCCGACGTGGGGGTCGCCGATTCCCTCATCAAAATACGGCGCGGGAGCGAAGATCAGCTCCAGGTCTGGCAACGCCAGTTCCGGTCGGCTCCGGACGAAGCCGTAGGCCTCGCCAACATTCGACGTGAGCATGCCGCGACGTCGCACAAGGTAGTTCACCAATTCCAGCGGCTTCTGCGCATCAAAAAGGGAGTCGTCGGGCACCTCGAACCCCAGTGGCACGATCAGGTGGTCCAGCAGATTGGCGCCCACCTCCGGCGAATTCGCGATGCTGACGATCCCGTGCCCGGTGAGCTGGTCATGGTCACCCACTCCGGACAGCATCAGCAGCTGTGGGGTGTTGATTGCCCCCGCGCACAACACCACCTCGCGGCGAGCGGTGGCCACAGCACGGCCGCGCTTACCGTCGAACTCGACGCCGATCGCGCGGTCACCGGCGAACACCACCCGGGTCGCAGTGGCCTCGGTGAGCACTGTCAGGTTCTTGCGTTTGCGAAGCGGCTTGAGGTAGGCATCGGCGGTACTCCACCTGGCGCCCCGGCGTTGGGTGACCAGTGTCTGGCAGAAACCCTGCGGCTCAGCCTGGTTGGGCGCCTCGATGGGATGCCCACATTCCTGCGCCGCGGTCAGCCAGGCGGCGGTTGACGCGCGCGGGCTACGTTGGCGCGAGATGATCAGTGGCCCTGATTCGATGCCGTTCAGGTAGGGCTCCAGGTGCGCGTAATTCCATTCCTGGCCGGCGTGCTCACCCCACTCGTCGTAGTCGGCGGCGAACCCGCGCACCCACATCATCGCGTTCATCGACGACGAGCCGCCGAGCATCTTGCCCCGCGGCCAGTAGACCCGGCGCCCACCGAGACCCTGCTGCGGCTCGGTCAGATAGTCCCAATCGAGCGGGCCGCGAAACAGCTGGGCGAAGGCGGCGGGGATGTGGACGAACCTGTTCTTGTCGCGCTTGCCGGCCTCAAGCACGACAACGTGCACGGAGGGGTCGGCGCTGAGACGGTTCGCCAGGGCCGCGCCGGCAGAGCCTGTTCCCACGATGACGTAATCGGCGTCCACGAGCGCGAGTCTAAAGCGTGCCGACCGCGGAGCGATCAATCAGAGACGGTCGATCAGACACTGTCGCGCTCAACTCGATGCGCTGAGCGCAGCGGACCCCTGCGTAGCGTTGCGGACTGCACGTCAGGATGATGACCTGACTATCGCTTGCGACCGCGTCGAACACTTCGGCCATCTTCGTCAGCCGTTCGGCGTCGGTGAAGCCCAACGCGTCGTCGATCACGACGGGCACGCTGTCCTCCTTGGCGACCATCGCGGCGCCAGCCAGCCTTGCGAGAATGCCCAGCTGTTCCTTGGCTCCCCCGGACAGCGACTCATACGGGACCGTGCGCCCTGACAGGGTGCGGTGTCCGATGCGTAAATCGCTGTCGACGTCCACCTCGAAGCTCTCGCCGAACACGAGGCGACCCAGCCGTTCCACCTCACCGCGGAACGGGTCGACGTAGCGCAGGCGCATGGCGTGACGGTGCCGGCCCACGACAGTCCTGAGCAGTTGCGCGGCCCGGGCCCGGCGCTGCACTCGCTGGAACTCTCCGGCGGCGTGCTGGTGTTCGGTCTCGGCGGTGTCCAGCCTGCCCTTTCGCCCCTCGGTGCCGTACAGCTTCAACTGCATGGCGACCTCTTGCAATGACGCTGCGGCCTGGTCGTGACGCTGCTGAACACCGACGGCGCCACGATCGGCGTCCTCGAGCTCGGCGGCGACGAGTTCTGGCTGGTGGCGGGCCAGTTCGTCGCCGAGTCCGGCACGCAACACCTGAGCCTTGGCCGAAACTTCGGCATCGGCCTCGGCCTTGACAGCCAATTGGTCATCGTCGACGGCACCGCGTTGGGCGGCGAGGCGCTCTCCTGCCAGGGACAATTCGGTCTGGGCGGCTTCCAGCTTCTCTTTGCCACGGGCTGCCTGTACCCCACGCTCGGCGAGCAGCTTGGCCGCCTCCTCGGCGACCTTCCGCTGCGTCTCGCAGTCTCGTACGGCCTGCTGGTGCGCGGCGTTGGCGGCGTCGAGTTCGGCCCGGAGCGCGGTGGGCTCCCACGGTTCTGCCGTCGTGGCGTCCCACAGGCCGTCCGCGGCGGGCAAGGCAGGGCCGGTGGGCAAGGCAGGGCCGGTGGGCAAGGCAGGGCCGGTGGGCAAGGCAGGGTGCAGCTCCGACAGCTGCGACCGCAGCTCATCGGCGTCACCCTCAACAGTCACCGCATCAAGAATCCCCTGCAGCCGCTCGGCGGCGTTGAGCAAGCCGCGACGTTGCTCATCGAGCCCGCGCGCCGAAGCGAGGTCGGTGACACCGGCCTGCTGCAGTGCCGCCGACAGCGCCGCCCGCGCAGTGTCGAGCGCTGCCGCAGTGTTGGCGGCCGGGGCACCCGGGGTCACCTGCACCGAGAGCACACCGGGGAGCTCGAGCCCGGTCGGACCGCTGAGCGCCGCCGACCAGGTGCCACCTGCGGGCAAGGTGACGGGTTCGCCGCCGATTCGCAGCTCGAGATCAGTCGCGGCGACCAACTCGACGTGAGCGCAGGCCCGCTCGGCGGCGGCGCTGGCGCTGTTGACGACACCTGCAGCATCCTCGATGGTCTGCATCAGCTGAGCGGTGAGCGTGATCGCGGCGAGGTCGCGCTGAGCCGAATGCAGGTCGCGTTGATGGCCCTCGATGGCGCTGATCCGGCCGACGAGACGCTCGGCCCGATCCCGGTCTGCGAGTCGCTGCACGGCGTGGCGCGCAGCCTCCACGCGGACCTGACCGGCCTCAAGTCCCGCCCGTGCCTGCACCGCCGCCTCATCGGCGGCCACCTGCGCTGCGGCCGCTGTCGACAGCGCGGCTACCGCTTCGTCGGACGCGGCTTGCACGCCCGCGATCACCGCGGTCCGCCCGTCAATATCTGCGCGTAAACGGCGCCGCTCGGTGACCGCAGCCAGCGACGCAGCGTGCGTCGACCTCGCCGCATCGGCGACGACGGTGGCTTGGTCGAGCTGACCGCTCAACGTGGCGACCGACTGTGCAGCGGCCCGGGCGATCATCAGCCGCTCGGCGACCCGCGTGCTTTCGACCGCCAAAGCAGCCAGTTCACCGGTGAGCACGGCGTGGCTGCGGACCGCCTCGTCGACCTCGGCGATCGCCGCCACGCACGTGGCCACGTTCTCGTCGGTGGCCTGCAACCTTTTGGTCGCAGCAGCCCATTCCCCGGTGGGCCGACCCGTCGACGTGAAGTAGCGTCGGTATTCCTCATCGATCCGGTCGATCAGCAGGGTGTCAACGTCCCCGCCACCGGCTCCGGCGTCACCAAGCTCGCCGGCCCCGCCACTGCCGACCTCACCGGCCACCACGTCGAGCGCGCGGGACAACGCGTTGCATCCCGACAGATCCGCGGCTGCGGTCGGCGCCGACTGCAACACCCGTTGCGCCTGCCACAGATCCAGGTCGACGGTCTCGGCGAGCATGGCCCGCACCCTGTCGTGGGCGTCGTCACCGGTGAGTTGCTCACGCCGCGGCGCTAGCAGCGTCAACTCCGTCTCCGCACGCTTGTGGAAACGCTTTCGGTACAGGAAACGGTAAGGGCCGGTTGAAATTTCAGCTGCGACCTCAGCTCCGACATCGGCGTGGGTGGGCTTGACCTGCTTGACTTCCTTCTTGGTCGATCGGTCTTTGGCCTCCAACAGCAGGTCGAGCGCCTCCAGCATCGATGTCTTGCCGGTCTCGTTGGGGCCGCTGACGATGACGATGCCGTGGTCGGGGAACTCGATGTCGCGATGGGTGATACCGCGGTAGTTGGTCAGAGTCAGACGGTGCAACTTCATGCCGCTCCCCCATCGGCGAGCCGCAGTAGCAGAGCCAACGCAGCCCGCGCGTCGTCGGCGTCTTCGCCGGTCGAGCGCGCGGTAGTCACCAGCTCGTCGACCGCGGCGGCGGCGAACCCCCCGATGCCGAGATCGTCGAACTCTCCGTCGGCAGGCATCACGGCGATGTCGGTCTGCTTGTCCCACGGGACAACCGCGGCGAATAGTCGTGCATAGCGGTCCAGGCAGGTATCCAGCGCAGCCCGGTCGGTGACCGTCAGCGAACCGGTGAGACCCAGTCGAACAACCGTGCGTTCCTTATCCGGCATCAGATCCAGATTGATGTCGAGATCGGCGATGTCACGACCGCTGTCCACCGCACGGCGCAGCGAGACGAAACGCCAGCCACCGATATGGCGGGCGTCGACCTGCACGGACCGCAGCGGATCGGATTCGTCGATATCGACGACGAGAACCTGCCCCGGGTCCGGCTCGATGTCGTCGTAGTTCGTCACCTCCGGTGAGCCCGAGTACCAGACCCGACCGGTCGAGCCGACGTTCATCCGGGAGTGCTTGTCCCCCAGCGCGACATAGTGCACCGCACCTCGGGCGATGGCGGCCTCCAACGGTGCGAGCCGGATCAGCGACGCCCTGTCCTTGTCGGGGACCAGGATGTCGACCGCACCGTGGCCGACGACGACGCGGGTAACCCCATCGACGGGTGCCGCATGGAGACCATCAAACCCGCCAAGATTACCGACGACCTGGCCGACGAGATCGGTGGTCGGCGCCTTGGAGTACCAGGGCGCAGCAACCAGTTGCAGCCCCGGCCGCACCTCGTGGATGCCGGGTCGGTCCAGAACGAAGACATTGTCGGGTCGCTCGGCGGTGAACAGCGCGCTGGTGTACACCGACGATGGGTCTAACGGGTCGTGGTTGCCGGGCAACAGGTACACCGGCACGTCGATGCCGCGCATGGCCTCCAGTGACTGGCTGACATCGCGGGGAGCGAGTTGGTTGTGCTCGAATACGTCGCCGGCCACGACGACGAACTCGGCGTCTACGTCGGTGGCAAGCGCGCCGAGCGCAGCGATGGCGGCGCGCCGCGCGGCCGAATACCGCGGCTGCGCTTCTCCGTTGAGGAAGTAGCGGGTCATGCCGAGTTGCCAGTCGGCAGTGTGCAGAAACCGCATCTCAAACCCTCCTTTCCCACTTGCTTTCCCACGTGGTGGCGACCTATTCGCCCGCTTGTGACCGACCTGCGTCACATGGCACCGCGAGTGTATGGCGGGCCTCCGACAAGTCCAGGGACGCGCACCGGCATGCCCTACCGTTGTTCGAATGACCCGCACCCCTCCCCCGAACGATAGGCATCGCACGCTGCTGTTGCTTCGACACGCAAAGTCGGACTATCCGTCCGGCGTCGCCGACCATGACCGTCCACTGGCCGCCCGGGGTATTCGGGAGGCCGAACTGATAGGTGACTGGATCAGGGCGAACCTACCCGGCAACGGCGAGGTCGACGCGGTGTTGTGCTCGACGGCCACCCGCACCCGGCAGACGCTGGAACGCACCGGGATCACCGCGCCGGTGCAGTATGTGGATCGCATCTACGACTCGACGCCCGGCGTCGTCATCGATGAGATCAATGGAGCGCGGTCACGGTTCGCCGGCGATATCGGCGAACACGGGGACCTGTCGACACTGCTCGTCATCGGCCACGAGCCGGTGATGTCGTCGCTCGCACTCAATCTGGCGAACAGCGAAACTTGTAGTGGCGTTGTCGCCCAAGAGATTTTGGCGAAGTTTCCGACTTCGTCGATCGCGGTCCTGCGAACCACCGAACCGTGGGATCAGCTGGCGCTCGGCAGTGCCGAGCTGGTCGACTTCCACATCGCACGCTGAACGTCGCGCCCGGCGTAAGCAGGGCTCGGGCGCGCCGACTAAGCGCGGGTAGCCAAGGTCAACTCCATCAGCTTGATCGCCATCGAGCAGGCATCGATGCCCGGCGACTGAGGATTCACCCACCAGCCCACCACCCCGACGGCGTCGCTGGCCACGCCGCACGCCCCGTTCGGGTCGTCGGGGCGCATCACGAACGATTCGATACCTGCGATGGATCGGTTCTCGATCTGATACCCGAGCTGCTCGGAGGTTTTACGCTCGTTGTCCAGGCTGCCCTGTTCGAACCAGAAGCGGGTGATGTCGACAAGCCCAGCGGGATTGGCCGCCTGCCACCGGCACACCGCCCCGACGAAGGTGCTCTGAATGTCCAACGGGTCGGCCCCGACAGTCTCGGCCAGGATGTCCTCGGTGAGCACATCGCATTCCTTCAACAGGTTCGGGTACTTGCGCTGCGAGTCATTGTTACGAGGCACATCTCCCGAACCGGCCTTGGCCGCGGTGCCGTCGACAGTCTGCGAGCAACCCGTCAGCACAACCAGACCGGCCAATGCGGCGACCAGTGCGCGGCGGGCGCTCACTTGGAGTTCACAATCGACTGGCGGGTCAGTTCCTTGGCGACGTCACAGGCGTCGGGGAAGGGCTCCTGGGCGAAGCTGATCGACCACTCGATGAAATCGTCGTTGAACTGAATGCCGACTTCGCAGAGGTTCACGACGCCTGTGGCCAGGTCTTCATTGATCCCCATGAAGCCGTCGTGACCTTCGATGCTGATGTCCTCCACGCTGGTGCGGGACAGTTCCATGGTCTTGCGTTCCCGGCCGATGGGGCTGCCGCGGAACCAGGTGAAGGAGAAGTGCGGGCCCACGATGCTGCCACCGGACAACCACTGACAGCCAACCGAGGTCTGAGCGGTGTTGACCAGCCCAGCCACCCGCGTCTGCTCGACGACTTCCTGGTCGCTGACGCCGCCGCACTCGGGGAAGAACGGCCCATGCGAAACGTTTTGCGACGGCGCTTCGGTGGTGGGCACCTCAGGGGACGCCGGCCCCGAATCGGAGCAGGCGGCGACAAGCGGGAGCATCGCCGCAGCCGCAACGATCAGTGCCCCGCGCACATGAGGAGAAGCCCCACGCACGCGCGGAGCGAAAACAGCCTTCGCTGACTTGCTGGGTGTCACGCCATGCACTGTAGCGGCAGCGTGCGGCGTCAACCACCGACATGCCGATTGACCTGCTCATTTATGGAATTCTCAGGTCGGGCAGCGCAACACGCGTCCGGCCGGGCGGATATGCGAAGGTAGCGGGATGCTCTGGAGGCTGCTCCGACGGCAGGTGCGGCCGTACCGACTGCTGTTTGTGGTCGTTGCGATGTTCCAAGTGATCAGCAGCCTCGCGACGTTGTACCTGCCGACAGTCAACGCCGCGATCATCGACGACGGCGTCGCGCAGGGTGACCAGCGCCGCATTGTCGAGCTTGGCGTCGTGATGCTCGCGGTCACCGCGCTGCAGGTGGTGTGCGCGGTGGGGGCGGTCTACTTCGGATCACGGGCGAGCATGAGTGTCGGCCGGGACCTTCGCTCGGCGATCTTTCACCATGTCACCGGCTTCTCAGCCGAGGAGACCGCGCGGTTCGGCGCCCCGTCGCTGCTGACCCGGACCACCAACGACGTCGCGCAGATCCAGATGTTGGTGCAGCTCACCTGCACGATGCTGATCACCGCCCCGATCATGTGCATCGGCGGCATCTTCATGGCGATCCACCAGGATGCCGGCTTGTCGTGGCTGCTGCTGGTCAGCGTGCCGGTGCTCGCGGTCACCAACTACTGGGTCGTGTCGCATCTGCTGCCGATCTTCCGACGGCTGCAACGCCAGATTGACGGAATCAACCGCGTGATGCGCGAGCAGCTCACCGGTCTGCGGGTGGTTCGGGCCTTCGCGCGCGAACCGTTCGAGCGGGCCCGATTCGCCGAGACCAATCAGGCGCTTGCCGACACTGCGTTAGAGGCCGGGCGTTGGCAGGCGATGATGCTGCCGGCGACCACGCTGGTGATCAACGTTTCGAGTGTGGCGCTGATCTGGTTCGGCGGCATCCGGATCGACGCGGGCCAGATGCAGGTCGGTTCGCTGATCGCCTTCCTGTCCTATTTCATGCAGATCCTGCTCGCGGTGTTGATGGCGACATTCATCCTGGTGATCATCCCGCGCGCGACGGTATGCGCCGAGCGGATCACTGAGGTGCTTTCCACCGTGCCCGCCATCACCAGCAGCCCGGAGGCCGTGTCGCCCCCGCTCGTCGCCGGCGAAATCCATTTGGAATCAGTGACTTTCAGCTACCCTGGCGCCGATCGCCCGGTGCTCCAGGATGTCTCACTGACGGTACGGCCCGGCACCACATGCGCGATCGTCGGATCGACCGGGTCGGGCAAGTCGACGCTGGTGTCGCTGATCTGTCGGCTGTCCGACGTGACCTCCGGCTCGGTCAGCGTGGACGGAATCGACGTACGAAACTTCGACATCGAACAACTCTGGTCAGCCGTCGGCTTGGTGCCCCAACGCGGCTACCTGTTCTCAGGCACCATCGCCGACAACCTGCAGCTGGGCGCGGCCCCAGGGCATGTGGCGGGGGAGGATGAGATGTGGGACGCGCTGCGGGTTGCCGCGGCCGACGATTTCGTCGGTGCCCACGCCGACGGGCTCGAGATGCGGGTCGCGCAGGGCGGCATGAACTTCTCCGGTGGGCAGCGCCAGCGCTTGGCGATCGCGCGGGCCGTCATCCGCCGTCCTTCGATATACCTGTTCGACGACGCATTCTCGGCTCTGGATGTGCATACCGATGCGCGCGTTCGCGCCGCCCTGCGGGAGGTTTCCGCCGCAGCTACGGTGATCATTGTCTCGCAGCGTATTTCGAGCGTCGCCGAAGCCGACCAGATCGTCGTCATCGATGACGGCAAAGTGGTAGGAACCGGAACCCATGCGCAGTTGCTCGGCACATGTGAGGAATACCGGGAATTCGCCGAATCCCAGTCGTTGAGCGCGGGCAGTCGGTGAGCGAACCGTTGGCGCGACCGATGCGGACCCCTGAACCGCGGGAGGTGCGGCCCCGCGACTTCAAGGTTTCGGCGGCCCGACTGCTCAAACGGCTCGTTCCCCAGCGCGGGCTGACCATCGCGGTGATGTTGCTCGGCGTCGGCGGAATCGCCCTCGGCGTCCTCGGACCGCGCATCCTCGGCCATGCCACCGATCTACTGTTCAACGGCGTCATCGGCCGGCAGTTGCCGACGGGCCTGTCCAAGGAACAGGCAGTCGAAGCAGCGCGGGCCCGCGGCGACGACAGCTTCGCCGACCTCCTGTCCGGCATGAACGTGATACCCGGACAGGGTGTCGACTTCGGCGCAATCGGCCGCACCCTTGCACTCGCGTTGGCGCTGTATCTGGTTGCCGCCCTGATGGTCTGGTTACAGGCCCGGCTGCTGATCATCGTCGTGCAGCGGACCATGGTGGCGTTGCGGGCCGAGGTCGAGGACAAGGTGCACCGGTTGCCCCTGCGGTACTTCGATTCGCGGCAACGCGGCGAGGTCCTCAGCAGGTTGACCAACGACGTCGACAACGTCCAGACGTCCCTGTCGATGGCGATCACCCAGTTGCTGTCCTCGGTCCTGACGGTGTTCGCGGTGCTGGTGATGATGTTGACGATCTCCCCGCTACTGACGTTGCTCACGGTGGTCACGGTGCCGCTGTCGCTGTGGATCACCCGCTCGATCGCAGGGCGCTCGCAGAAGCTGTTCGTCGCACAGTGGCGCAACACCGGCAGGCTCAACGCGCACATCGAAGAGACCTACAGCGGATTCACCGTGGTCAAGACCTTCGGGCACCGGGCGCACGCCGAAGATCAGTTCGGCGAACTCAACGACGACGTCTACCACGCCAGCTTCGGAGCTCAGTTCCTGTCGGGCCTGGTGGCACCGGCGACGATCTTCGTCGGCAACCTGAGTTACGTGGCGGTGGCGGTCGTCGGCGGACTGCAGGTCGCCACCGGCCAGATCACTCTTGGCAGCATCCAGGCGTTCATCCAGTACGTCCGCCAATTCAACCAGCCCCTCACTCAAATTGCGGGCATGTACAACACCATGCAGTCCGGGATCGCCAGCGCCGAAAGAGTCTTCGAGCTGCTCGACGCGCAGGAGGAACCGCCGGACCCACCTGATGCGCTGCCTTCCGTGGACGCACAGCGCAGTGGTCATATCGGCGGGCGGGTCGAGTTCGAGCACGTCTGGTTCAGCTATCTACCCGGCACCCCGGTCATCGAGGACCTGTCGCTGATCGCCGACCCGGGCGCCACGGTGGCCATCGTCGGCCCGACGGGCGCAGGCAAAACGACGCTGGTGAATCTGCTGATGCGGTTCTACGACGTCGACTCGGGAAGGATCCTGCTCGACGGGGTGGACATCTCGTCGACGAGTCGTAGTTCGTTGCGCTCGCGCATCGGAATGGTGCTGCAGGACACCTGGCTGTTTGCCGGAACCGTGCACGACAACATCGCCTACGGGCGTCCGGACGCCAGCGACGACGAGGTGATGGAGGCGGCCAAGGCGGCCTACGTGGATCGCTTCGTGCAGACACTGCCCGAGGGTTACAACACCCTCATCAACGATGGTGGTACGAACATCAGCGCCGGCGAGAAGCAACTCATCACCATCGCGCGCGCGATATTGGCCCGACCCCAGCTGTTGATCCTCGACGAAGCCACCAGCTCAGTGGATACCAGAACCGAGGTGCTGATTCAGCAAGCGATGAGTCAGCTACGCCGTGACCGAACGAGTTTCATCATTGCCCACAGGCTTTCGACAATCCGCGATGCCGACGTGATCCTGGTGATGGAGGCAGGAAGGATCGTCGAGCGAGGCAGCCACACCGAGCTTCTCGCCCGCCGCGGGGAGTACTGGACGATGACGCAAGCCTAAACATCCCAGGGCAAGCCCGGCCGCAGCCTACGGACCCTCGGCTCTCAGGTCGTCGACATTGCGCATCGCATCACGCAGCTTGCCCAGCCACTCGTCGGCGTGCTCGCCGACGAGTCGGACCGACCATGCGAGGGCATCGGAGCGAGAGCGGGCCACGCCCGCGTCCACCAAGGTGTCCAGGACCTGACGCTCCGGCTGGCGCAGACGCGTCATCACCGGTACAGCGATGTGCGTGAACAAGATTCGCTCGGATCCTGAGCCGTCAGCACCGATTACCGGGATTTCCACACCCCAGGCGACCTTGCGGCCGTAGCGGGCCTCGGCCTCATCGGCGATGCGCATCCGTTCCGCGCGCGTCTGTTCACGGAACCGCGCCGCCCTACCCGACGCGCGGGCTTCACTCTCGGGCGCCGTGGGTGGCTCAGCCTCCGGACTGCCGGGACCATCGGGGTCCGGCAGTCGGCCGATCACGGTGATCTCTTCGCGGTCGATGATCACCTCAGGGTCACCGGCGAACCAGCCATCTGGGAGTCGGCCGGCGAACCAGTCGGTGGAGTCTCCGGCATCGGGTTGGTCGGATTGTTGCCAGCCGCCGGAGCGGCCTGAGCGTCGGCTGTTGTGTGGATGGTGTCTCATGATTACATGATTACATCGTTACAACCCCTTTGGGGAAGTGTTCGCAGCCAGCGAAACGGGGCGCTTCAGCGACGTGTTCAGCGACGTTTCATCAGCACGGCAGCGCCGCCACCGACAACGGCGACGATCAACAGCAGTGCCGCCCAGCCCGCACCGAGCAACCACCACACGGCAGCAAGCCCCAGCAGGCCGGGCGACAACACGAACAACACCATCGCCGGGTGTTGTTTGATGACCGCGAGGGCACCTTGGGCGCGCTGACGATCCATTTCCTTTGCCATCTACCCAAGGATGCCAGCTGTTGAGGCTGCGGCGGCATAGTGTGTGAAACCGGTGCAACGCTAAGGAGGCAGCGGTGACAGGACCCGAACAAGGCAGCTGGCAGCCCGACCCCGAAGGCCGCTACGAATACCGGTGGTTCGACGGGAAGCAGTGGACCGACCAGGTCTCCCAGCAGGGTCAGGTAGGCCGGGCGCCGTTGGGTCCCGCACCTGCCTCTCAGGGGTCGCCGGCGGAGCCACGTCAGCCGCAGGCGGCTCCGCAGGCCTCGGAGGCGGGGCGACATCCGCAGCAAGCGAGCCAGGCTCAACCTGTTCCGGGCGGAGGCGGCGACGGTTTCACCGGCGTTACCGGCGACCTGGTCGACGGGCGATTCAGCGAAAAAGAAGCCAAGGCGATCGCCAACCAGAACGCGAAGCTACTTCGGGTGCGCCTCGGCGAACCCTTCATGGCCCGGCAGGGATCGATGGTCGCTTACCAGGGAAATGTTGACTTCTCGTTCGAAGGCGGTGGCGCCTCGAAGTTCATCAAGAAGGCTCTCACCGGCGAGGGTCTGCCGCTGATGCGCTGCGCCGGCCAGGGCGACGTCTTCCTCGCCGAGCGGTCCTACGACGTGCACCTGCTCAACTTGAACAACTCCGCCTTGTCGATCAGCGGTAAGAACGTGCTGGCATTCTCCTCAAATCTGGAGTGGAACATTGAGCGGGTGAAGGGCGGCAGCATCGCGACCGGCGGCCTGTTCAACACCATGTTGCGAGGCACCGGATGGGTGGCACTGACCACCGACGGCCCGCCGGTCGTGCTCAATGCCGCCGAAGCTCCGACGTTCGCCGACACCAATGCGGTGGTCGCGTGGTCGGCAACCCTGCAGACACAGCTGAAGACGAGCTTCAAGGCCGGCGCCTTGATCGGCCGCGGCTCCGGTGAGGCCGTGCAGGTGTCGTTTCACGGCAACGGATTCGTTATCGTGCAACCCTCCGAAGGCTTCACTGTGGTCACGCAATAACGCTGGGCTCACAGCTCCAGTAATACCGTCACCGGACCGTCGTTGACGAGCTCTACCTGCATATCTGCGCCGAAGATGCCAGTCTCTACCCGGGCGCCGAGGGCCGTGAGCGCAGTGGCGAACGCGTCGACCAGTGGTTCGGCGACCGCACCTCGCGCGGCGGCGTTCCACGTCGGCCGTCGACCCTTGGCGGTGTTTCCGTAGAGAGTGAACTGACTGACCACCAGGATCGGCGCATCGACGTCGCTGGCCGACATCTCACCGTCGAGAATCCTTAGTGTCCATAGCTTTTCAGCTAGCCTGCGCGCCTTAACGACGTCGTCGCTGTGCGTGACACCAACCAGCGCGACGAGCCCCTGTCCATCCGGGCGAATCTCACCGACAGTGTCAGCGCCAAGTTCGCGGGCCACCGTCACGCGCGCGGATGTGACCCGCTGAACAAGGATTCGCATTCAGCGATGGTGCCACGCGCTACAAGGAACCCAGGATCGCTTTCATCGCCTCGATCTCGCGCTGTTGGGACTCAATGATCTCGCGAGCCAGCTGCTTGGCGGCCTCCGACTGACCGCTGGTGAGTTCGGACTGCGCCATTCGCACCGCACCCTCGTGGTGCTCAATCATCCCGTCGAGGAAAAGCCGGCCGGCGTCGGCACCCTGTGCCTGCCGCAATGCCTCGAGCTGCTCGTCGGTCATCATTCCCATCGCCTCGTGAGCTGACATGCCGCCGGACATATCGTGGCCTTCGTGACCGGGGGGCATCGGCGGGCTCCCCCACTCCCTGAGCCAACCACGCATCGTCTCGATCTCAGGATCCTGCGCAGACTTGATTTCGGTTGCCAGCTCGGTGACACGCGAGTCGATGCCCTGCTTGGCCAGGATGATGTCGCTCATCACAATCGCCTGCTCGTGGTGCGGAATCATGTCCCGGGCGAACGCCACATCAGCGTCGTTGTGCGCGGCGGCCGTCTCCGAGGTTGATTCTTGCTCGTGCGTCCCCTGATCATGACCGTCCTGTTCATGACCAGCCTCGCCCGTGCTGCTACAACCGGACACCAGCAACACGAGGGCAGCGCCGACGGCACCCGCTCCCACCAGCACGCTCTGTTTCCGCACCTGCCATGCTCCCTTCGAAACTGCCACATACCCTAGGGGGGTAACTTACGCCCCGGGTGAAGCGGACGTGTTCACACCGCCACCGGGAGAACCATCATGAGGGCCACCTCCACCGAGGTGAACTTCCCCCACCGTACTGCGACAATCGACAGCGATGTACCGGTGGCGACCGCGGTCATCCGCGTGGCGAGCGAAGATGCCGGCTGGCGGCCTCGCGGCCCCACACGGCGAGACCGTGAAGTTTTCCCATGATCTCAAGCGCGGCCTCCGTCCGCATCAGCTGCTTGCTCAGGCGGGCGATCTCGCGGGTGAGGTGAGCAACCTCGCGGGCCGTCGCCGAACCTTTGGTGGCGATGGCAGGCAGGGCTTTTCTGCTGCTCCGGGCCGCGCCGGCCGCTTCCCGGGCTTGGGCCCATTCCCGCATCTGGGAAGTGGCACGTTCGCCTGCGCGCCGAACCGAGCGGGTGGACAATTCGCACTGTCGGATTCTGCGCGGTCAGACGTTGACGAGGAGGTGCACCACATGGGCAACGCGATCGCTCCGTTGGACCTGAGTTGGTTGCTCATCGAGTCCCCCAGCAGCACAACGCATGTCGGGGCGATGCTGCTCTTCAAGAAACCGCCCGGCCGCAGAAACACGGGGCGCGAGATCGTCGAGGCCTACCGCGGACAACGACCGCTGCCGCCCTTCAACTTCGTGCCGGAACTGATCGGGACGAGCGTGCCACACTTCCGCGAAGTCGACGGCTGGGATCCTTACTACCACGTCCAGCATCTGTCGCTGCCTGCAGGAAGTTCCTACGAAGAGTTACTGCGACTGGTCTCCGACCTGCATGAGCCGATGCTCGACCGGGACCGGCCGCTGTTCCGGTGCTGGGTGATCGACGGGGTGCCGGGCGGACGGTTCGCGATCTATACCAAGACCCACCACAGCATCATCGACGGGGTATCCGGGCTGAAGAAGCTCTATGACGGCCTGAGCCTGACCGACGCGCCCGTCATCCTGCCGCCCGCATTTGCGCAACCGCGTCCTCCGTCGAAACCGCGGACACCACCGCCGGCCCTGCACCGCCTCACCGGCACGCTCCGCGGGGCCATCGCTCAGGTCGGTGCCATTAACCAGATCTCCTTCGGCGCGCTGCGCAAGGGGCTCAGCGCCGTGCTGGGTTCCCACCTCGAGGGCAGCCTGCCGTTCGTAGCAAGGCACGCGCCGACCAACGTGCCGCTCAAACAGGCCCGCGGCTTCGCCACCGCTTCGCTGCCTTTGGAGGAGATGCACCATATCGGGCATCAGTTCGGGGCCACCCTGAACGATGTGGCAGCCACCGTCATCGACCACGGATTGCACGCCTACCTGCGGGAGAGGGGGCAGGGCTACGCTCACGAGTTCATCGCGATGGTTCCGGTGTCGCTGCGTGGCGAGGGCGACAGCGCCATGGGCACGCGGGTTTCGGCAATGTTCGTGCGTCTGGGTTCACCGGACGTCGACGTGAGCGACCGGCTGCAGCAGGTCGTGCATTCGCTCGCCGCCGCCAAGAAGGAACTCGGCGCGATGTCACCTGATACCGCCATGACCTACGCCGTCGCGATCATCGCCCTCGCCGGTGCGGGCGCCTCGACCCACCTCGATCGGGTCGCACGGCCCGCGTGCAACCTGGTCATCTCGAATGTGCCGGGCGCCAAGGCGATTCGCTATCTCAACGGTGCGGAGTTGGTCGGGATCTTCCCGGTGTCCGCCCTGGCGGCGGCAATCGGTCTGAACGTGACCATGAGCTCCTACCGCGACCACATGGATCTCGGCTTCGTCGCCAACACGCCCGCACTCGACGACATCCATGCGCTGGCCGAGCACACCCGACAGGCTTACGCGGACCTGAAGGCGGCGGCCCGCGCAG
>Ga0210003_1001128_pt1 | contig 23722 bp, 21 predicted proteins | sample LantaG_FD_182804 | JGI IMG/M metagenome (GOLD analysis project Ga0210003, IMG submission 182804) | Deep subsurface microbial communities from Baltic Sea to uncover new lineages of life (NeLLi) - Landsort_02402 metaG (SPAdes) (version 2) | ecosystem: Environmental > Aquatic > Marine > Oceanic >... | reverse complement strand
TTTTTTTTTTTTTTAGTTTTGTCTTTTTTTTACAAACCGCTCTCCTCCGCCAATGACCCGCTTCAGCTTCAGCACGGCGGCCCTCGCCGCCACGGCGTCCTCTCCACCCAGGGGAGACCCGGCAGCAGCCGAGAGAGCCCCGGCGGACTCCAGCAGGCTCAGCGCCGTCGCGGCGACCCTCCTCCCGTCGGCGCCGGCGACGTCGATCTCCGATGACGCGCTTCCGTTTCCGCTCCCGTCTCCTCCGCCCGAGCCCGACGACGGCAGCGGCAGCGCGTTGGCGACGTCCGCGGCCGCGGTCAGCAGGGCGTTGACGGCGACGGGGGACGGCCACGAGGGGCCCAGGCTGCTGCCGTTTTGGTTTCGGCTCCTGCTCTCTTCGACCTCGTCCTCGTCGACCTCGGGAGCGGTCTCTGCCAGGAACGCCGCGGCCCTCGCCGCCGCCGCGTAGGCCCTCTCCGCCACGGCGAACGCCAGCGCGTTCGGCGGGGATGATTTTAGAGAAGAAGAGGGCGGGGGAAGCGGGGAAGAGGCCGCGGGAAGAGGAGGCAGCAGCGAAAGCATGCCTCCCGACGCTTCTCCTCCCGCTCCTCCAGCGCGCCGGCGGCGGAAAAAGTCTGCCGCGGTCGAGGCGGCCGAGAGCAGGGGGCGGGAGGGCGACGTCGCTGCTGTTGCCTGCGCCTGTGCCTGAGGCTGCTGCTGCTGTTGAAGAAGCTCGCCGAGAAGACCGTCGCCGTCGCTGCTTCTCTCCCCGCTCGGGAGGACCGCCGGGGCTGCAAACCACCCGACTCGCAGGGGGAGCCTCGCGCGCGTCCTCGCTGCCAATGCCTCGGCCGGGGTGACCGCGGCGACGACGAAGTAGCTAGCCTCCGAGCTTCTTCCTCCTCCTCCGACCCCGGCGACCCTCTCCAGGAGCCTCGCCGCGGCCACGCGGGCTGCGGCGGGGCCTCCGGGCAGGGCGGCTTCCCATCTGCCCCTGGCGCGGGAGGCGCCTCGCAGGACAGCGACGGCGGCGGCTGCCTCTTGCGCTGCCGCGAGCGTGAGCAAAGGAGCAGAAGAAGAGGAAGAGGGGGCTGCTGCTGCTGTTCCTCCTCGAAGACCGACAGCAGCAGCAGCTGGAGGCGGCGGTGCGCGTGCTCCTGCTTGTTGAAAAGAAGAAGAAGAAGAAGAAACAGATGCAGCAGCAATCGTCGTCAGCCCGGAGACGACGCGCTCCTCGGCCGCGCACAGCAGCGCGAGCGCCGCCGTGCCGCTCGCCGCGCCGCCACGGGTCGCGCCCGTCGCCGCCGCGGCCGCCAGCGCCAGCAGCGAGCACCAGTGCTCGTGGGACCGCGAGCGGGAAGAAGCAGAAGAGGAGGAAGAAGTGTGCGCTCCGCCGCCGGCGAGCGGCAGGCCCCCTCCGGCGGCCCTGGGCCCGGAGGGCGCCAGCAGCCACCTCGCGAGCGACGACACCCTCGCGGCGAGGCCGCGAGCGGCGAGCGCGTCCGCCGACTGGGCCCCGGAGCGGCAGGCGTCGAGAGCGAGCGCGAGCGCGGCGGAGAGGGCCGTGGAGGCGGCGGACAAGGGCCCGTCGTCGTCGTCGTTTTCTGCGGCTGCGGCGGCGGCCTTGGCCCTCAGCAGATTCCGGGCGGCGTTGTCGATCGCCTCGACCGGGTCGACGCCGGCGTCGTCGAGCTCCCGCAGCCACCGCCCGCGGGCTACCGCTGAGCGCAGGCAGGCCGAGGCGACGAGCAGGGCCTTGACGGCCAGGGGGGAAGGAGAAGGAGATGACGAAAGACCAGATCGTCCCTTGGAAATCGAGCCTCTCTCTGCTCCTACTTTCCCTCCAAAGGCTTCCAGGAACGAAGGCAGCGACTCCTTCGCTGCCGCGGCGGCCGCCGGCCGCAGCTCCGGGACCGGGGGCGCGACGCGCAGCATCACCAGCGCCGCGGAGAGCAGCGAGTCTGCGATCGAGTCCTCGAGAAGGTCGGAAGAAGAAGAAGACAGGGAATCGGGGCGGCGCAGCCACGCCGCGGCGAGCGCGACCGCGTCGACGGCGAGGAGCTCGGCGCGGCGCGACGCCGCGAGCGCCGCCGGCGGGGGCGACGACGACGAATCTGAGGAAGAAGAAGGTGCTTCGCTCGACGCCGCGGCGGTCATGAGCACGAGCAGGACCCTGGCGAGGGGCTCTGCGAGCTCGATGAGGGCCGCCGGCGAGGAAGAGTAAGAAGAGCGAGGGGGCGGGGAGGGGCTCTTGCGCTTTGCTCCCGCCGCCGCCACCGCTCCTTCTTCTCCCTCGTCCATCTCGTCGTCTCTTTTTTCTTCTTCCACCATTGCTGCCGCTGCCTCCGCGGCGGCCAGGGAAGACATCTCGGCGACGACGGCCTTCAGCGCGTCACCCACGGCGCAGGCGTCGGCCCAAGAGCTCGGAGACAGGGGCCTCGGGGCCGCGGCGCGGAGCACGACGGCGTCGGCGGCGGCGCGGGCTGCCCTTGTCGCCGCCGACGACGACGACGAAGAAGCCGCGTCGCTGCGGCTGCGTTTCTGGAGCCGCTCCAGCGCCGAGCCCGAGAGCCGCGCGAGCAGAGCGACGCCGGCATCCGGGGGAGCAGAGTCAGGGTCAGAGGACGAAGAAGCAGCAGCAGAAGCAGAGCGTCGGGCCCAGCGAGCAGCGATTGCCCAGGGGCCTCCGCTTCCTCCGCCGCCGGTCGAGGTTTGAGGCGGAGGAGGAGGCGTCGCGAGCAAACAAGCACACCACGCCCTCAGCAGCTCCGCGTCCGCCTCGGCCGCAAAGCCCCTCTGTTGTTCCTCGTCGTCATTATCCTCTTCTTCCTCTTCCTTGTCGTCCTCCTCTGTCCTCCCCGCGGCCTCGAGCGCGTCGCCGAAAGCTCCCCAGAACCCGCTCCGGGCCGCGAGCGCGGCGCTGCCCCCTCCTCCTCCTCCCCCGGCAGTGTCGCCGCCGGCGGCGGCGACGAGCACGGAGCGCAAGGCGCGGGCCACAGCAGCAGCCCCGGCGGGGGAGTCCCGGCGCAGGGCCGGGAAGACGGCCAGGGAGCGCCAGAGGGCGTCGGCGACGGTTGGATACGGAGGAGGAGGAGGAGTGGGAGGGGAAGCGTCGGCCTTTGTCGTCGTTGTTGCCTCGGGCGCCGGGAGCGCGAGCAATCCCGTTGCCGTTCCCGCTTCTCCTGCCTTCTGCTGCTGCAGCGTCAGCAGCGGGGGCAGAAGCAGCTCCGCGGCCAGCGTCGGGTGGCTCCTGAGAGCGACCTCGACGAGGTCCGCGACGGCCGAGGCCGAAGCCGGGTCCGCGGCGGCGGACTCGGGCTCGAGCGGAGAGGAGAGCGCCGCCCTCGCCGCGGGAGAGAGCCCTCCGACGCCGCCGAAGCCGAAGCCGCCGCCGCCATCTCCGCCGAGGGCCACCGCAACTCGCCGAGTCGCCTGCGGGAGCGTCGCCGCGAACGAGACCCCGGGCAGGGCGGAAGCGCCGCGTGCCAGGGCAGCGAGCGCAGCCAGAGCCGTGCACCTGTCCGTGACAACGACGGTGGAAGAGAACGAAGACGAAGACGACGAAGAAGAAAAACTTCCTCCCGCGGCGGCGGCAGAGTCGACCGCGGCCGCCGCGAGCGTCGCCGCCGCCGAGGGGCAGCCACGGAAGAGCGCCGCCGAGATGACAGCGTCCTCCTTCCTCCTGTTTCTGCTGCTCTTGGCCGCCGACGGCGGAGGAAGCATCTCCGGGAGCAGGCGCAGCCAGGCAGCTGTCGCGGAGCCGCGGGCAGAGACCTCGAGCGCGCCGCCGCCGCTGGTTTGATAGAAGTCACTGCCGACCGCCGCCGCGGCGAGCAGCGACGACGGCGGCGGAGGGAGGAGCGAGGTTGTTGTCATCGTCGTTTGAATAGGAGGTGGCAGCGAGGGCAGCAGCGCCGTCTCCGCGACCCCGGGGGAAGACAGAGCGGTCGAGGCCGCCTCGCGCAGGGAGCAGCGCGAGGAGGGAGAGGAGAGGCACCTGCGGACCAGGGTGAGCGCCGCGGCGGAGACGAGCCACCTCTCGGCCGCGACGTTGCCTCCGCTTCCGCTGATTCCGCCTCCGCTTCCGCTCCTGTTCGCGTTCGTCGACCTCAGGAACAGCGAGGGCGCCCCCGCGGCGGCGACCCTTGCCGTCGGAGGCGGCGCCGGGGGGCAGCAGCAGGGGAGCACGGAGCCCACGGCGAACGAGAGCAGGTCCCGGGCGAGCGACGACGAAGAAGCGTCGTTGTCGTCGTCTTTGGAAGAAGAAGACGCGGCGGCGGCGAGCTTGCCGCCGAGCGCCAGCGCGGCGCGAGTGACCGGGAACCAGCCGCAGGAGGCCTCGGCCTCCGTGCGGAGCCTCTCGAGGGCAGGGAGAGGGCACGAGTCCCCTTTCGATGCTTGCTGAGCTGACGCCGACGCCAACGAAGAGGAGGAGCTCGAACTTATCCACAGCGGCGCGGGCCTGGGCCCGCGGAAGAGCGACGACGACCTTGCCTCGGCGGCGGCGAGCGCAGGAGCGGCGCCCGCGACGGCCGCGAGCAACCGCAGGGCAGAGGCCGCGGCTGCCAAGCATGAGCTCACTTGCGCAGCTGAACCCGCAGGCAGCCTGGTAGCGGCCTCGGAGAGCGCGCTGGCCCCGGCAGCTGCGAGCGCGACGCCGCTGCCCCTGCTCCCCGGAGGCGAGGCGGAGGCGACGGCGAGAGCAGCGGCAGCAGCAGCAGCAATGCCTCCGCTGCTGCTGCTGCTCCGTCCTCCTCCCGCGGAGCGCGCCAGCGCGGCCAGCGCGCGGAGCGTGGCGCAGAGCTCGTCCACGGGGCCCCCCGGAGCGACGGCGGCGGCGATCGCAGCGGCGGGCGAAGAAGTTTCTCCTGCCGTTGCCGTTGCTTCCGTTGCTTCTGTTTCTGCCGCTTGCTCCGCCGCCGCAGCTTTCAGCGCGAGCGCCCCTTCGACCGACGCCAGCGAGTGCCAGCCGCGGGAGATCAGCACGTAGAGCCCGGCGCCGGCGGGGGGACGCAGCGGGCTCCCCGCCGGGGGAAGGGACCAGCGCACCAGGAGCAAGCGCGGAGGAGCAAGAGACGGGCCGGGAGAGGCGCTGCGGCGGCGAGGAGCTTTCATCGTCGTCGTCGAGGGTTCGACTGCCACCGGCCATCCTTCTTGGCCGACCCCCACCGGCGCCGGGCAGGCCTCTCCCCTGATGCCAGGAGGCAGGGCCAGCCACCTGCACCCGGGCAGAGGGATCCTCTCGGTCGACTCCACGGGCCCTTTCGAGACGATCATCGAGAGGGAAGAGGAAGAGGAGGAGAAAGAAGGAGGTGAGGAAGAGGCGACGACGGCGGGGTCCCCGGCGCGGTGGAGGGTCGCGGCGGACGCGACGTCGCCGACAAACGCCAGCAGCGCCGGGCCTCCACTTCCATTTCTTCCATTGCCTCCTTTATTCGCCGCCACTGCGGCGAGCATCCAGGGGAACGAGAGCGGCAGGGCCGGGTATGCGGCCCGGGAGGACTCCAGGGCCTTCCTGAGAGGTTCGGCGGCGGGCGCGGTCCAAAAGTTGAGAGAGGGCGAAGAAGGGTTCCGTTTCGCTTTCGCTTTGTCAAACGCGCCGCCGGCGACCGCGGCGGCCAGCGCCGTCGCCAGCGCCGCGGCGTCGGCGAGCGCCAGCGAGCTCGGGTCCAGGTCGAAGGCCGCGGCGGCGCAGGCCAGGACCTGGCCCAGGACGGCGGCGCAGCGCGGGCCCGTGGGCGAGTCGCGGGAGCAGACGCCGCCGGAGGTCGAGGAGGACGAAGGCGAAGGACTTTCTTCGTCGTCTTCGTCTTCGCCGTCGTATTCAAAGACGACGCCTCCGCTCTCTCCTCCTCCTCCTCCTCCGACGAGAGCCGCCGCCGCCCTGAGCCCGCCAGCGGGAGGCGGCGACTCCAGGGCGCGCCCGCTGTTCCCCTCCGCGGCGCTGGAGAGCACGTCGAACGCCGACAAGGCGAGCCCGACGAGGTCGAAGGAAGTCGACGACGACGACGACGACGTCGAAGAGGAAGACGAAGAAGAAGCGGAGACGGAAGCAAGCGCCTTGGCGAGCTCGCGCCGGGCCTCGAGCGCCGCGAGCGGCGGCAGAGGCGGCGGCGGCGGCGAAGCTTTCGAGCTTGCATCGTGCGTCAGGTGCGTCAGCAGGCCCTTGAGGCCCAGCGCCGAGCACAGGAGCACGCTGGCGAGGTGCGCGGCCTCTCGCGAGGAGGAAGACGAAGAAGAAGATAGAGACGAAGACGAAGAAGAAGAGGAGGAGAGGGCTTCGCCGAGAGGCAGCAGCGCCGCCGCGGCGCGGCACCACCTCTCTGCGCTCCACTCGCTCTTTCCTTCTCCTTCTCCGTCTTCTTCTTCTCGGGTCACGCAGAGCAGGGCCAGGTCGAGCAAGGCCACGCGCTCTGCCGCGGCGGCGCGGGAGAACAGCAGAGAGCGCGACGGGAGAGCAGCAGCAGCCCCCGCCGCTCCGGCAAGCGCGAGCGAAGTCGTTCCTCCTCCTTCTCCTCCGTCGTCGCTCGTCGTCGTCGTCGGAGGCGCCAGCGTGCCCGGCGCGGCAGCCGCAGAGGCCAGCAGGGCGTCGACGATGCGGTCGCCCATCCCTAGCGAAAGGAGCTCTCCCGCCGAGGCGGCGACGAAGGCGGCGACGGGGCCTTTACTGGCTTTGGCGTATGCGTCTCCGTCTCCGTCTCCGTCGTCGGCGTCGGTTTCGTCTTCGTCTTCGTCTTCGTTTTCCTCGAATTCATCCTCGTCCCAACGCTGCAGCACCATCTCCTGACACTTCAGAAGCAGCGCACGCTCCCTCACGTAGGCTTCGAGCAGGGTCGGGAGCGTCGGCACGGGAGGGAGCAGCGGCGGGAGCAGGAGGGGCGGTGGAGAAGAGGAAGAGGAAGACGAAAGAGGACGAGCGGAAGCGGAGACGAGGGCGGCGCTGTCGCTCGCAGCGTTCGTGCTTCCGCTCCCTTTGCCCCCCGCAGCCTCTCCTCCTCCAATCGCCTTCCTCGCGTCGGCGTCGAGCCTGCGCACCAGGATGTAGGCCTGGACCTCGTCGAGGTTCTGTTTTTGGGGGTTTGGGTTGGTTGTTGAGGAAGAGTAAGGACGTTAACGTTGAGTTTTTTTTCCCGTTCGTCCGTTCCAATGGTTTTGAGTTGCCTCCCTTTCTCCTCCCTCCCTCCCTCTCTCTCCCCCTCCCTCTCTCTCGCAATACGAGCCGCCAATCTTAGGAGTCGCCACTCGACACTCTCTCACTCACCGCCACGACGGCCAGCTCGAGCGCGGCCTGGACGAGCCTGCCGTCCACGGGAATCTTCTTGGCGCCTTTGGTGAGCGTGAGCGGCGACCCGGAGAGCAGTGCAGCTCGCGAAGGGGAATTGGAGTCACTGCTGCGCCGCTTGAACGTGTGCAGCCCGGCGACGAGCCAGCGCTCGTACTCCTTGAGCGTGGCCTGGATGCGCTGGACGACGACGGCGGAAGCGGCAGCGACAGCGGAAGAAGGAGAAGAAGAGGCGACGGCGTCGCCATCGACGACGTTGCCGTTTTTCGACGACGACGACGGCGACGACGATGCCGCCGAAGAAGCTGCTGCCGCTGCGCTCGACGCCAGCGTGGCGTGGAGCCTCGCCGCTGGAGGCCACCACAACGCGTCGGCGTCAAAGGGCATGCTGATTGTTGTGGTGGTGTCTGATTCGGAGTTGAGAGATGGAGCCGGGCTCCAGACACACACCCAAAAGAACAAAGAGAAAAGAAAAAAATAGACAAAAAAGTTTGGCAATCGATCTCACAATCGATCGAGCTTTGCCTCTCTCTCTCTTCCTCTCTTCCTCTTTCCTCTCCCCACGATGACCTCCGTCCTGCGGCCGTCAGCGCTCCTACGGCCGTCAGCGCAAGCAGCACGCTCTCCCAGGTACGCCAGGCGCGTGAGCACGTTGAAATCGCTCGAAAAGCCGAAGAGCATTGGGCCTTGATGCGACTTTTTTTTCTTCTCTCATTTTTTTCTTTTCTCGACCTCCTCTGTCCTTTTTTCCAAAAAAAACAGGCCACCGCTGCTGTCTCCTCTTCCACGCCAGCTGCACAAGGCGAGCAATGGCAGCACGAGGATTGGGAGAGTCATCAATCGATCACCTGCAGTCCTCCTCTGCCGCGCCTCCAGGGACGACGACGACGACAGGGACAGCAACGCTTTGATCTCCACCGCCCTCTCCGCCGCGACCGCCGCCGTCGACGCCGCCACCTCCTTGGTCCCGGAGTCCGTGCCGCGCCCGCTCGCCAAGGGCGGGATCGCCGCCGTGGGCGTGCTGCTGCTGGTCTCCTTTGTCGGGAAGCTGATCTCGACGGTCGTCTTCCTGGGGCTGCTGGCCGCCGGTGGCTACTTTCTGCTGCAGCAGCAGGGAGGGAGCGGAAGCGGTGGCGGGAAAGGCAAGAAGAAAGGGGGCGGCAGCGGGAACGCGGGCAGCGACGCCCTCGCCGAGGCGCGGCGGATCATGGACAAGTACAAGTAGAGGAGAGTTCGGTCGTGTGTGTGTTGTTGGGGTTCAGACTTCAGTTTCTACAGTTTCTCGGTTTCAGTAAGTAACGAATAAAAAAAAGAAATAAAATGTAAGAAAAGAGTTGAGTTTTTTTATTTTTTATTTTTATTTTTTATTTTTAAATTATTCATTTCTTCCCTCCTCCTCCTCCTCCACCACCTCCGACCGCCGCCAGCCTCACGACCCGCCCCGACCGCGCAGGCCTCGGCAGAAGCTCCCCGGCCCTGAACACCGGCCAGATCACCCCCTTGACGACGCCGTCGATCAGGGCTGCCGGGACGGGGGCCCCGGCAGAGGTGTCTTTGTCGCAGGGGTGCTGCGGCGGCAAAAAGAAAGGAGTGCCGCCGAGGCCGACGAGAGGAGCGGAGCTTCCTCCGGTCTCGTCTTCGTCCCCGCTCTTTCCCGCTACTCTGACCGGGCTGTCTCCTTCGACCCAGACGTGGCCCTTGGGGACCTCGGCGCGAGGGGCGCTGCGAGGGAAGAGCATCAATGATGCTGACGAAGAAGAAGAGGAAGAAGAAGAACTCGAAGGAGAAGAGCTCCCGCCGCCTCCGACGACGCTCCCGCCCGCGGCTTCCAGCGCCGCCGCCGGGGCCACCCAGTCCCCTTCCAGGCCCACGAGCCGTCGAATGAGCGTCCTGTGGGGGTCGTCGAGCGAGCTGTGATGGAGCGGAGAGAGAGAGAGAGAGAGAGAGAGAGAGAGAGAGAAAGAGGTCGAGGTTGAAAGAGAGGGAGGGAGCGCGCGGACGACGGAAGAAAAAGAGCGAGAGCGAGAAAAACGAAACGGAAAAAAACAAAAAACTTTCTTTCCACTCACCGCATCAGCACCACGTCCCCTCGCCGGTACCGCCGCGTCCTGGCTGCCAGCTTATCGACGAGCACGACGTCGCCTCCGGCCAGGGCCACGGAGAACAGAGAGCGCTGGTTGTGGTTGTGGTCGTCGTCTTGGCGCGGAGGAGGAGGCGTCGAGGTCGAGGCCGAAGAGCTTGAGCTCCTCCTTCGATCGTCGATGTCGTCGTCATCGTCCTCCTCTCTCGCCCCGCCTCCTGGCCCGCGCAGCGTCGGGGCCATCGATCCGTCGCTGACGCCCGCGGGAGCGGCTACGTGCTGCCCGAAGACGTAGGCCACGGGCACCCATCCCGCCAGCGACGCGAGGCGCGACGCGAGGGACATCGGAGAAGCAGATCGAATGTTGAAGAAGAAAAAAATGAGAAAAAAAATGATGGGAAATTCGTTCAAATGTTTTTTTTTTTTTTTTACTGCGGGAGAAAAAGAAAATCAATCCCCCCTCGCCCCCTCGCCCCGCGCGCCGCTCTCTCTACGCCACGACCTTGGCTTTCTTAGCAGCAGAGGGCTCGCTTTCCTTGTCGCCGTTCTCCTCCTCAGCAACCTCCTCAACCTCCTCCTTTTCCTCCTCTTCCCCCTCCCCTTCCTCCCCGGCAGGCGGCGCCCTCAGGTACAGCCCAGCCCCCTTTGCCAGCCACCTCATAAAGTGCCGCAGCTGCACGTCCACGGGCACCGTCGCCGAGGCAGGGCCCGGTGGCGCCCCTCCTCCGCCACCAAATGCCCGCTCGACCTGCTTGGGCCTCGGGGGCAGCAAGGCGGGCAGCATCACCAGCAGCCGGAGCAGGTGCCTTCCGCCGAAGAGGGAACCCGGGCTCAGCCCGGTGCTGACTGCGCGCTCCGCCTCTCGTCGCTCGCAGGGGTACAAAAGCATCTTCATGACGACCTTGTCGAAGTAGTCCCGGAGGGAGTCCGACAGATCGTCCTCGAAAGGGATCGCAGAGGCGACGGGCACCGAGATTCTCCCGCCGTCGTCGCCGTCGCCGTCGTTGTCGGTCTTTTTCGTCTCCTTTCCCCCCTTTTTTGTCTTCGTTTTCCTCTTCTTCTGCTGCTTCACCCCGGCGGCCCTATCCCTCTCCGCCCTCGAGTCGCGGGCGTAGGCTGCCAGGATCTGGTCCACGCAGGGGGCGACGGGCAGGCGCGGGGGGAGCAAGCCAGAGTCGAGCCTGTCGTGGTCGTCGACGAGCGCCGCCGCCAGCGCGGGCGGCAGGGGCGCGTTGGCCCGCTGCGTCGTCGCCGGGGCGACGTCGTCGGCGCTCCGCTTCTTCTTGCGGCGGCGGGCGGCGGCCTCCGCCTCGGCCTCGGTGGCGGCGGCGACGGCGCGGGCCGCGGCGACGGCGGCGGGCGGGGCCGGGAGCGAGCCGGCGAGCGAGCGCAGCAATGGGGTCGAGCCCCGGGCCGCTGCCGGGTTGAACGGCGCCGAAGAGGTCCTGGGCTGCTGCTGCTGCTGCTGCTGCTGCTGCTGCTGCTGCTGCCCGCTTCCGCTGCCCGACTTGACAGGGGAGGCGCCACGAGAAGCCGCTTTCGATCCTCCTGCTTCCTTTTTCCTCCCTCCTCCGTCGATCGGAGCGCCGTTGAGCTCCTCCGAGAACTTCAACATCGCCTCCTGGGAGACCCACGTGTCCCATTCCTTGTTCCACCCGGGGTAGTGCACGAAGTACTCGTAGGCGGCCTCGTGCTTCCGGTCCATGTCGTAGGTGCCGGGCTCCTTGCGGCGGACTTTTAGGATCTGTTTTTTTTTTTTTTTTTTTTTTTTTTTTTTTTAATTTTTTTAGTTGTTGTTGGGGTTGACGTTGAGGTCGAGGAAAAAACATCCACCGTCGCATCGTCGTTTTGCTTTTTTTCATCATTCATCGCTGCTCGTCTCCTCACCTTGGCTTCATAGTACTTGTCCGTGTACGGCACGAGCACTCTCTGGTTGAGCTTGAAGACCTGACGGTGCAGGTTGGGTGGAGGAGGCGCCATGGTGGCTGAGAGAGAGAAAATGAGAGATGGGAGTTTTTGGACGATCGACTCCCCAAAGAAAACAAAAAAATGAAGGGGCCATCATCAAGTTCGCGTGACTTAAATTTGAAATTTTACAACCCCTCTTCATCTCATCGCTTCTTCTTCTGCCTCTCCTCGGCGTCCAGCAGCGCCTCCACCAGCTCCGCCTTCTTCAGGCCCGACCTCCTCTCGACCCCTCCCGCCGTCGCCAGCAGGCCGAGCGCCGGCACCGTCAGCTTGGAGAGCTCCGCCCTCCTCGCTCCGCGGTCGAAGGAGGAAGAGGACGAAGACGAAGGAGAGGAAGGGGAAGAAGAGGAAGCGGGAGGGGCCTTGTCCTCGAAGTTGTCCCAGTCGTCGAGCGGTGCAAAGGCCCTCTCGGATCCGCCGCTGCCGCTTTGGCTGCTCCTCCCGCTGCTCCAGCTGCCGCCACCGCTGCTCTGGCTCCAGCTGCTGCCCTGGCTCCTGCCACTGTCGTATCCACCGCTGTTGTAGCTGCCGCGGCCGGGAGACTGGGAGTATGGCTGCTGCTCACGGGCGCCGCGGCCGCGGCCTCCTCCTCCTCCTCCAGGACCGTTGTTGCTGAAATAGCCGCCGCTCCCGCTCCCGTTTCCACTTCCATTCCCGCTTCCGCGCTCATAGACCCCCTGCTGCTGCGAGCCCTTCCCCGGGTACTCCCACCGCTTGCTCGGCGGCAGAGTGGAGCTCGCCAGCGACGCGAAGTTGGACGCGGAGCCTGCGGCGCCGGCGACGAACCTCGACGGCGGCATCGCTGCGTCGCGCTTCAGGACCAAACCTAAACCGGCGAGGCGCTCCCTGGGCACGGGCCCGCGCCCTCCCTGGGCGGCCAGGGCGGCCCTGCGCGCGGCGTCGACGAGGGCGGCGGTGATCTCGACCTCCTTGGGCTTTTCGAAAGCGGAGGAGGGGAGGGGGAGGTTGTGTCTTTCTCCCTGCTGTTGCTGCTGCTCTCGCTGCGAAGAAGAAGAAGACGAAGACGAAGACGAAGAAGAAGAGAACGAGACAGAGGAAGCGCCGCCACGGCCACCACCACCGCCCCTGCCCCCACCGCCGCCGCCGTCGCTCCCCCACGTCGCGCCGGGCGCCGGCGCCGCAGCGGCCTCGGCCGCCGACGCCGCGGCCTGCTCCTCGCTGTACTGGCGCGGGACGACAAGCGACCCCGGAGGCGCGGCGATCGGCGACGCCTCGCCGCGCGCGGCGGCCCTGGCCGCGGCCTCGATCAGCGCCGCAGGGAGCAGCAGCCCGCCGCCAACCCCCGCCGAGGAGGAGGAGGAGGAGGCGTCTTCGGAGGAATAGCCCGACCCCAGCCCCTGCCGGAACCGCCGCTCGACCCTCTCGACCTCGGCGGCGTCGGCCGGCGGCGGCGCCCTTGCCGGGTCGACGGCGACGCCGGCGGTCCGCAGCAGCGCAGCGACGTACCTCGCCCTTTCGGGCCCCGACCGCAGCGCGTAGTGGTCGTAGAAGGGTAAGGGGATCACGGACCATCCCAGCATCCTGAGCAGCCTGCGGCGGAGCTTGGTGGCGCCCGTGGGCTCGTGCGTGTTGATCGCGAAGTGGAAGGGGCCGTCGCACTCCACTGCGATCTTGAGAAGTTCCGTTCCAGCTGTGGAAGAAGGAGAACCCCCCGTTTCCGTTTCCGAAGCAGACGCAGAAGCTGAACCAGCACCAGAACCAGCAGAAGCAGAACCAGCATTAGAACCGGAAACAGAGACCACGGGAACCTCCTCGATCGCGATGTCGACAGAAAAGAGCCCGTCGGCCGTCGTATACTCGACTGCGTGCCTCACCCCGAGGTCGCGCAGCGTCGCCGCCACGTCCTCCTGGAAGACAGACACGACGACGTTCTGCGTGCTCTGCAGCCAGAGGCGCGTGACGTGGCGCGCGACGGCGTCGGGGATCACGGGCAGGGCCGCGTCGGCCGCGGCGGCCTCGACCGCGGCCTGCGCCGCCGCGGCGGCCGCGGCCTCGATCTCTTCCTTCGAGGCGCCGCTGCCCGACCGCTCGGCGATCACGCTGGCCTTGGCCGCCTCGGCCGCCGCGGCCGTGGCCTCGTCGCGCTGCAGCTTGGTGAGCAGCAGCGCCTGGAACAGCTGGTTGATCTGCGACGACTCGATGACCCTCGACGCGGCCTTCCCACCCTCGTCGTCGTCAAAGTCCGAGGGCGAGGAATGGGTTTCCTCGGCAACGACCCGCTCGACCTCGGCGGCCATCCTCGCCGCCAGGCTGTTGAAGCAGGGCATTCGGGTCCCGCCCAGCACGGCCAGCGCCCAGAGCGAGTTGCCGCAGGCCTGGACGTTGAATCCGTCGGCGAGCTCGACGACGCGGTCCGAGACGGCCTCGAGGAGCCCCGGGCGGGAGCTGCTGCTGCTGCTGCTGCTGTTGTTGTTGCTGCCGTTTCCAAAGCCGCCGCCGAACGAAGAAGAGGTTTCGTCGTCGTTATTTCTGCCGTTCCCTTCGTTCTTCGGCGGCACCTCGTACCCGAGCCTCGCCAGCGCCCACAGCGCGTTCGACAGCTCCTGCTCCCCGAACCACCCGGCCCTCTCGGCCACCTCGTCGGCGAAGTGACCCAGAGACCGCTCGGGACAGTATTTTAAGGTAGCGAACGACCAAAGCATGTTGGCGACGGCCTGGCCCGTCAGCTGCGCCCTCCGAGCGGCGCCGGCGCACTCGGCGTCGAAGGCCGCCAGGGCCGCAAGGTCCGCGAAGCCGGCCTTGGCAAACCCGTAGAGCAGGTTGCACATCTCCTGCGCCTTGTAGGAACGCATCCTCCTCCGCACGTCGTCGGCCGCGGCCTCGAAGACGGTAGAATGGAAGAAGTCCAGCTCGGTCAGCGCCCAGATCGTGTTGGAGATCGACTGCGGCGTGATGATCGTGCGCGTGGCGCCGTCGCGCGCCCTGAAGCGCGCCGCTGCCGGGTTGGTGAAGACCGAGGCCGAGGCGTCCCCGCGGGCCTCGGCCTCGGCCGCGAACCGGGCCGCGACGCCGATCGCCGCGACGGTCGAGTCCGCGACGGCCCCCAGCAGCTCCTCGTCGCGCGCGTCGAGGTAGGCGCAGGCCCACACGATGTTGCTGATGGCCTGCGTCTCGAAGTTGTCGAGCCCTCGCCGCTTGACCTCGGCGATGAAGGGCGCCCAGGCCGCGGGCCAGTCTGCGAGCTGTAAGGCTCCCGTGGCCCAGAGCGAGTTGCCCAGCTCCTGCTCCCTCCACTCGTGCCATGGCGTGTGCGGCAGCGACGCGACCAGCGCAGGCAGGAGCGGGCTGGAGCGGTCTCCCAATTTCCCGAGAGACCAGAGCACGTTGGCCGTCTGCCGCGGGGCGAAGCTCGGGATCCGAGCCAGGACAGCGCCCGTGAGAGCGCCGTGGCCCAGGTGCGCCTTGACGACGTCGAGAGAGACGCCCGCTGCCGAGCTCAGCTTGGCGAGGCGGTGGCAGGCGCAGGCGGCGCCGATCTCGTCGAGCAGGCGGCCGCAGTCGCGCGCGAGCGTCAGCGGCGTGCGCCAGTCGGTGGCGTTGGCCAGGATGCGGTTGATCGTCAGCCTGGCCGGCCTGAAGGTCCTGCTGTCGAGGAAGGCGTTGCTACTGCTCTTGCTGCGATTGCGAGAGGCAGCGACATTATGCTCATCTTCGTCGGGGGGCACCTCTGGCCAGGCGAGGCGGCGCACGGTGTCCTCGAGCGCGATCTCGCCCCCGCGGTTGGCGCTCGGCGGGATCAGGTTCTCGTCATCCAGAAAGAGCACCCAGAACCCGGGCTCGGCAGCGGCGGCCTCGGCCTCGACGCGCGCGTCGACCCGGTCAGAGACCGCGTCCGCCGCGGCGCGGGTCTCGTGCCACGCGTTTTGGTTGTTGTTCTGGTTGTTGTTGTTGTTGTTGTTGTTGTTGTTGTTGTTGGCTTGGTCGTGGTCTTGCGGCCTGGTTTTTCGCGTCGTCGGCGTCGCCGTCTTGGCCTTGCTGTTCCGACGCTCGCCCGTAGTCGCCGACGCCGACGCCGACGCCGCCCGTTTCGGCTGCGACCCCCCGCCGCTCTGGCTCGGGTCGGGCTTTTTCCAGCTGCCCTGGTCCTCGTTCCAGACGGACGGGCCGCGGCTCCACCTGAAGCCCCCTCCCCACGCGGGGTCGTCGGGGATCTCGTTTTCGCCCTCTCCTTCTGCTGCTGCCGAAGAGGCCCTGGTCGAGGTCGAGGTCGACGTCGAGGTCGAGGTCGAGGTCGACGACGACGACAGCGAGGAAGGGAGAGCGCCGCCGACACCGACGCCGACGCCGACACCGCGGCGGACATTCGGCAGCGTTTCCCCGACCCTTCCGCCGCCTGTCCTCCTCGCCGCGGCTCCAGGAGTCAGCCTGTTTGTTTTTAAGGTGTTCGTGATTGGAATTCAGGGGAGCGTGAGATGGAGAGAGAGCGGTGGAGAGAGAACAGCGAGAGAAAGAAAGAAAGAAAAGCGATGGAGTTGGCTAGAATCGTCGCTTGCCCCCTCGGGCCGCCGATTCTTTGTTGCCTTTTTCCGATCTCCGCGCTCTTCCCTCCCCTGCTTCTCTTTCTCTTGCTCTTCGACACGGACCTGGGCAAGCACATGACCCGCATTTCCACGCTGGAAGCGCTGTTTGTTCGCGCGCACTGCGAGAGAGCAGCGCAGCGCAGCGCAGAGCCTTTGCTTTTTGAAATGCCAATTCGCTCGAGAGGGAAAATAAAAAAAAATGAGACTTTTTTATTTCCGACCCTCGACCTCGACCCCTCGTTTTTTCATACCCTCTTTCTCAGTCTCCCCCGCCGCGCCCCCTCCTGCGAAAATCTTGATTAGAAACCAACAATCGCCCCACCCCAGTTACAAAACGGAAAATGTTGGGAAAAAAGAAAGTTTTCTTGATCTCTCTCTGTTTTTTTTTGTAGTTGTTGTTATTTTCTCTCTCTCGCTCATCTCTCGCGCGCCTCTTCTCCTCCGCTGTCTCTCTCTTTTCTCTCTTCCTTCCAAAAAACGAAATCACGGCTTGATCACGACCAGCGGCTGCCCGGGCGTCACGGGAGTCGCGTTGTCCACGCAGAACTTGACCAGCGTCCCGCTCGACTCGGCCTCGATCTCGTTCATCAGCTTCATCGCCTCGATGATGCAGACGGTCTGTCCCTTGACGACGACGTCCCCTTCCTTGGCGAAGGCGGGTTCTCCAGGGGCGGGCGAACGGTAGAAAGTTCCTGCCATCGGGGAGGCCTGCTCGACGCCGTCGACGGCGGCGGGAGGGGCGGGGGCGGCTGCGGCGGCAGGGGCGGCGGCGGCGGCAGCAGGGGCGGCGGCGGCGGGCGCGGCGGCGGGCGCGGCGGCGTAGGCGGGCGCGGCGGCGGCCGGGGCGCCGGCGGCGTAGATCACTTTCGGCTCGGCGGCCTCGAGGGCCTCCTTCTTGCGGAGGGCGAGGGAGAAGCGCTTGGAGCGGAGCTCGAACTCGACGACGTCGGACTCGTTGATGGTGCTGTTGTGAAGTGGAATGGAGGTGGCGGTGGTGGAGGAGGTGGTGGAAGGGAGAAAGGGGAAATAGGTCGTCGCCGTCAGCGAAAGAACAAGAAGCGAAGCGAGAAAAAGAAAGAGAGGGGGCGCGCGAGATTGAAAAGAGAGAAAAGAAAACGAGCTTCTCGCCGCCGTCGCCTCCCTCGCATTCCACAGTCAGCCACCGCAGCTGTCGCGCATTTGAGATGCAGACTGCAGAAAGCGGGGCGGCTTTGCGAAAGAGAGCTCGGCTACCCTCGAGATCAGGAGCGAGTTTCCCCAGATCAACGGCGGCCAGACGACGACAAAGGGGGCGAGAGAGGGCAAGCGTCGTTTTTCTTCCGTCGATCGTGCCGCTCAGTCATTTCTTCCTCTTCCGAAGAGAAGAAAGCTAGAGGCCTGCTGGCTTAACTCACCGGATGACCTCGGTCAGCTCGTCGTAGTCGAGCGCGTTGATGGGCGCGTCGACCTTGACGCCGCGGACCGCGACGGCGGCGCGAGGGGAAGACGAAGCCTGAACGTTTTTTTTTTTTTTTTCGGTCGAGAGTTTTTTTTGTTTTTCTTTGGTGAGCGAGCAGCGTCGCGGAGGTTGATGGAGCCGAGGAGGGACGGAGGCCTTTGCGGTAGTTGCTCTCGTCCTTGCGAGAGGAGCAAGCTACAGATCTGCTCGACTAATGCCCGCGTTGAGCTGAGCACGATATGGGGTGGAGGCTCGAGGAAAGAGACTAACAGCATCGCGTCCTCCTTGCTTCTCATCTCTTCAAAAAAGGCAAGCAAGCCAGAGATCGACGCCCCACCCCCGCGCGCCACCCTCTCACCTGGCGGCGCGGCGCCACGGCCGCGGCGCGGCTAACGACGGAGCTCTTGAGAGCGAACATCGTAAGACTCGAATTGAGCGAGAGAGAGAGGAGGAAGCGAGAGCGAGGGATGGAAGAGAGAAGAGGAGAGAGGTTGAACAAAAAACGTCGAAGTCTGAGGCCGACATTTTTTTCGAACGCAAGTCGAGGAGAGCGAGCTTTTCCATTCTTCCGCTTCCGCTTCTTCTTCTTCCCTTCTTCCCTTCTTCTTTCTTTTTCCGATCTCACATGCAGCGCCTCTCCGCCAGCGCGCGCGCCTCCCCGGCGCTCGCCCTCGCCACCAGAGAACCCCGCAGGTCCCCCGCGGGTTCTCGCAGCATCGGATCGGCCACTCTCCGCCTCCGCAGGGCCGAAAACGGCTCGAAAAGGCAGCCAATCATCGACGCTCGGGTGGCGGCGTCGGCGCTCGACGTCGTCGGCGACGCAATCGACGAGGCCACGGGCGAGAGGACCAGGGAGATCAAGGCGCAGCTGCTGGACTCTCTGTTTGGCACCGAGCGCGGGCTGTCCGCGTCGAGCGAGGTGAGGAGGATTGGAGAGAGAGAACGAGAAAAAGAGAGAAAGAGAAAGAGAAGGAGAGAAAGAGAAAGAAGGAATCGGATGATTTCGTAAATCAAAACGGACGACGTGTCTTCGCTCTAGTAAAACTCACCCCTTTCTCCCTCCCTCCCCCGCTTCCGCCCATCTCCTTCTCAACCCCAACTCTCAAGGTCCGCGCCGAGATCAACGAGCTCATCACTGCCCTCGAGGCTCGCAACGCCGCAGCTCCCCTCGACAGCAGCGACGACGATGACAATGAAAAGAAGTCTTCCTTGCTCGGTGTCTGGAAGCTAGCCTACACCTCTTCGAGCGAGCTCGTCCCTTTACTTGCCCTGGGCAAGCTCCCCTTCGTCACCGTCGGGGACGTCACGCAGACCATCTCCACCGACAACCTGACGGGAGTCACCAGCGCCGTGAATTCTGTTTCTTTCGCGGTGCCGTTCTCGACAACCTCGGTCTCGACGACGGCGGCCGTCGACGTCGTCTCCGCCAAGAGGGTGGCAGTCCGCTTCGAGCGCGGGCGCGTGGCCACCCCGCAGATCGCCAGCGACTTGTCTTCCTTGAGGGACGAGATCCCGGAGTCTGTGAGCGTGGGCGGACGGACCGTGGACCTCAGCGGCGTGAAAGCAGCGCTGCTGGTGCCGGCCGTCGAGGCCGCGGGGGGCATCGTGAGGCGCCTCTCCGGTGCCTTGAGCAGGGCGCCCGACTTGGACTTCGCTCTTCCCAAGTCCGAAAAGGCCACGACCTGGCTGATCAACACGTACATCGACGAGGACACCAGGATAGCCCGCGGCGACGGGGGCAGCGTGTTCGTGATGGTGAAAGAAGAGGAGGAGGAGCTGCAGCAGAGGGCGAGCAGCGTCGAGGAGATCGACGCCGTCGCCGAGAGGAAGCAGGCGGAGGGGGCCGTGAAGGAGGTGGAGGCAGAGGCCATGCTTGACGAGTAGTGGAAATTTGGAATTGGGAGTTAAGGAGAGAGAGAGCGCGCGCGGGGGTCGTGTTAGAAGAAAGAAACGAAAAAAAAACAAGTCCAAAAAAACCACTTTTCCTTTTGTTTTTTCCTCTCGTTTTCTTCTCCCCTTCTTTTGTTTGCAGCTCGATGCAAAAGCTTTTCTTGCGCCCTTCTGCCGCCGCCTCTGCTCCAGTCCGCTCCGTCTTTTCTTCTTCCAGGCCGCTGAATACCATCATGCGACCAGGAGCGCCCTGTCAGAAGCAGGGATCGGCCAAGCGCGCCAAGAACAACGCGGGGGGCAGATGCAACGCTTCTTCGTCGTCGGCGGCGGCGTCGGCGTTGCCGCTGCCGCCGCCGCTCCCTGCCGACGCTCCCATCCCTGCCCCGCCCCCCACCGACCTGGACGCCCACGTCTCCCAGGCCTGGGAATGGTGGACCAACATGGGGGCGCCCAAGTACCACGTCGCTCCGATGGTCGATCAGGTGAGAGTTGAGATGTGAAAGAGGGAGACGGAAAAGGAAAGAAGGCGACGAAGAGAGAGATGCGAAGATCGGGCGTCGTTGGTGGCGTTTTTTTCTTTCTTCGCCGCCTAGCCTCTCTCTCACTCATTCAACCCCGACCTCCACACCCCCAACCGACCAACCATCCACAGTCCGAGCTCGCCTTCCGCCTCCTCTGCCGCAAGCACGGCGCCACCTGCGCCTACACCCCTATGATGCACGCCCGCCTCTTCGCAGAGGTGCCCTCGTACCGCGCCGAGCAGTTTTCGACGACCAACGGCGACAGGCCTTTACTCGCGCAGTTTTGCGGCAACGACCCGGGCACGGTGTTGGCAGCCGCCCGCATCCTGGAGGCGCGCGGCGGGGTGGACGCGATCGACCTCAACCTGGGCTGCCCGCAGCGCATCGCCCGTCGAGGCCGGTACGGCGCTTTCCTGATGGAGGAGCCCAAGACCGTTTCCGCGGTCGTGTCGACGCTCGCCGCTCATCTGAAGATCAAAGTCACGGCAAAGATGCGCATCTTCGACGACCTGGACAGAACGATCGCGTTCGCGCGGATGCTGGAGTCGTCCGGCGCGAGCTTAGTGGCGGTCCACGGCCGCACGCGCGACGCCAAGGACGCCGCCTCTGTCCGCGCGGACTGGGCCGCGATCGCCGCCGTGAAGAGAGCCTTGAGGGTTCCCGTGTTGGCGAACGGCGACGTGCTCTGCCTGGATTCCGCCCGCAAATGCCTCGAGGCCACGGGCTGCGACGGCGTGCTGTCGGCGATCCCGCTGCTGGAGGACCCGGCCCTCTTCTCCGAGAACCGCGGGCAAATCGGGTGTCGGGTCCGGCCGATTCGGTTGTTGAAAGAATACGCGGCCATCGTGGCCGAGCACGCGACGCCCCCGCGCATGGTGCGGGGCCACGCCTTCCGCATGCTGGGAGACTGGCTCGGGGAGCACACCGACCTGCGGGACGCGCTCAACGGGTTCGACAGGAGCAAGAGGAGGGAGCGGAGGGACCGCGACTGCTGCGGCGACGAGGAGGAGGGGGAAGAAGAGGAGGTAGAGAAAAAGGTCGTCGTCGCCGGAGAAGAAGAAGCTGTCGTTGCTGCTGTTGCCGAGGACGAGAAACCCGAAGAGAAACCCGACGACGAAGTCTCCCTCCGCCGCAAGGTCCTCTTCGACGGCAGCGGCCTCCTGACCCCGGCCAAGGTGGAGGCCGTCGCCGACGAGCTCCTCTACAGGATAGAGAAGTCCGGACGCGGCTACCCGATCCCCGTCGTGACGGAGCGCGCAGCCCTGAGGCTCGCGGCGGCAGAGGCGGCGAAAAAAGCCGCGATCGAAGAGGCCGGGAGGGAGGCCGCGGCGCTGGCTTCGATCGGGGCCGGGTTCGAGGCTTAGAAGGCAATTAGAACTATATAGACCACATTGCTTTTCCTTTTTTATTTTACAAACGACTCACTTCCAAACCACTGTAAACAACGCCGCGAAAGCGCGAAAGAAAAAAAACAAGATTTAACCTTTTTCATTCCTCGTCGTCCCCGGCGAGCGCGTCCAGATAATTTCCTCCTCCTTCCTCCCCCACTCCTTCTCCCTCCTTTTCCTCCTTCTTCTTCGGCTCCAGATCGATCAGCTTCCCGCTCTCGGCGGCCAGCGCCGACAGCGCCACCCGCCCTCGACCCCGGATGAAGGCCGCGACGGCCTCGAACTCGGCCTTGGAGACGTGGATGTACGCGCCGCGCTCGTCCATAATGCCCGAGAGTCTCCCTTCTTTCTCTAGAGTGCGAATCCGGTCCACGGCCTCCGAGGCGCGGAGGCCGAAGTTCGCCCCGAGCTCCTCGAGGGTCACGGTCTTGCGGTCCTCGATGAAGGAGACGAAGCGCGCGAGCAGAGATTCTTGGTTTTCGGCCTCGTTTTCGTCGCCGTTGGCATCTCCGTCGGCATTCCCTTCCTCGCCCTCCTCCTCCTTCTCGATCAGCGACGCCCACCTGGCGGCCTCCTCGTCCTCGGCCCTCGCCTTCTCCTCGGCCTCCAGCAGGAGCTGCCGCTCCCTGGCCTCCTCGGCGCGCTCGCGCGCCTCCTCGCGCGCGCGCCGCCGCTCCTCGTAGCTTTGGTTTTTTTCTGCGCGCGCCTCGAGCGCGGCGCGCTGCTCGGCGGCCGCGGCGCGGCGGGCGTCGCGGGCGCGCAGCGGGGGGCGGTTGCCCTCGTTGTCGGAGCCGTCTTCGTCAGAGGCATCTTCGTTGTCGTCGTCGTTGTTGTTGTTCGCGGCTGCTGCTGCGGCGGCGGCAGCGGCGGCGGCGGCGCGGCGGCGCGCGAGCCCCGCTCCGAGGCGGTCTCGGCGGTTCGCCTGTTGCTGCTCTTGCTGTCCTCCTGCCCGCGCTGCTGCTGCTGGTGCTGGTACAGCATTGGTGTCCACCTGTCGAGCATTTTGAATTCGGGATCAATATCGCGCCAAAGAAGGCGGTGAGGAGCGGCAGAGAGGAGGTCGGAAAAAACAAAACAAACGATCGTTGGCCGAAGAAGAAGATGAAGAAAACAAACTCGTCTCTCTTTCTCTCTCTCCGCACCTGCTGCTTTTCCGCGCCTGCTGCCGACTTGGAGAGGAAGAAGAGCACGGCCCCTACGCCTGCGAGCAGCACAGCGAGCAGGGCGGCGAGCACCGCGGCCTCCGAAGAGGATGATGATGACGAAGAAGACATTTCACAGTTTTTTTTTTCGGTTTCAATCGAAAGAAAAGTGAAAACTCGACTTTTTCTTTTTCTTTTTTTTCTATCACCTTTCGCCTCTCTCCGTTTACAACAAAACTAATCCCCTTTTCTTTCAAGCCCCGAGCCCCTCCTTGACGTACCCAGCAGCCAGCTCCGCGTACTTGCTCGCGCTCACGGGCAAGAACGAGGCCTCCTCCGGCTTCAGCGCCCGCAGCTTCCTCGCCGGGACGCCGCCCCAGAGCTCGCCCGACGGCACGACGGCCCTCGCCGCCACCGCGGCCCCGGCGGCGACCATCGCCCTCGCCTCGACGATGGAGCCGTCGCCGAGCGAGGCGCCCATGCCGATGAGCGCCTCGTCGCCGACGACGACGCCGGCGCCGATCGAGGCGTTGTGGCCGACGGTGACCCTCGCTCCCAGAGTCGTCGGAGCGGGAGCGGAAGAAGAGGAAGAAGAAGAAGCGGAATTCTCGATGTCCTCCGGCGTGGTGCGGACTGTCGCGCCGTCCTGGACGTTGGTGTCGTCGCCGATGATGACGGGGGCGCCGTCGCCTGAGGTTTTGGGTGGGTTGAAAGGGAAGAGAAAGGGAAACGAAGGGTGAGGGTCGAGGGAAAAAAGGCGTCGATGATCGCGTGATTGCTGCTTGCTTCCTTTCTTTCTCGCCCCCTCTTCTTCTTTCCTCTTTTATCCCTCAATTTCACCACGCATACGCATACCTCTGATGACGGCCCCGTACCACACGCTCACGCGATCCCCAAGGCGGACGTCGCCGGCGACGGTGGCCGAGGGCGCGACGAACGCCGCCGCGGCCGACGAGGGCATCGCCGAGCTCACCGGCTGGAAGGTGCGGTGCCGGTAGACTGAAAGGGAATAAGTTTCGAATTTTCATGTGGTCGTGGAGAGAAGATCGGTGAGCTTTCAAAGATGTTGGAAGGGGAGGGAATGGCGCTGGGAAAAGAGGGGGCAGAGACGCGGCGACGACGACGACGACGAAGAAGAAGAAGAAGAAGAAGAAGAAAGAGGAGGAGCATTCTCTTTGCTCAAAGCGCCGACGGCCGCCCTTTTGAATCAATCTTCCTTCTGTCATTCCCCACTCACTCTCTTCCAGGTAGACCTCCGAGCCGCGCAGGCGGCAGCCCAGGCGGTCCAGGGCCTGGCCCGTCTCGCGGAGGGCGAAGCCGAGCCTGGAGAGCATTGGTAGTTTTTGAGTTTTCGAGTTTTTTTCTTCTTTTTCTTTTCTGCTTTCTTCGATGGAGGGCGTCGAGCGAGAGGAAGAGAAAAAGTGCTTTTTTTTTTTCGACCTCCTCTCTTCTTCTTTCCTTCTTTTCTCTCCCAGAGAAGGCCCCCCCCC
>Ga0210003_1001127_pt1 | contig 23733 bp, 19 predicted proteins | sample LantaG_FD_182804 | JGI IMG/M metagenome (GOLD analysis project Ga0210003, IMG submission 182804) | Deep subsurface microbial communities from Baltic Sea to uncover new lineages of life (NeLLi) - Landsort_02402 metaG (SPAdes) (version 2) | ecosystem: Environmental > Aquatic > Marine > Oceanic >... | reverse complement strand
AGATATACCAAAATATCTAAATGCTGTAAAAACAATATCATCACGGGAAATAAGAAGGAAATTCCCAAAAATAAAAAAGAAACTTTGGGAAGATACTTTTTGGTCAAGGTCATATTTTTTAGCAACGACAGGACAAGTAACACTTGACCAATTGAAAAAATATGTAGAAAGTCAAAATGCAACTAACTCAACAAATTAAGATAAAGCCGACAACAGAACAAGAAGTAGTGCTAAATACATTATCAGAGAAATGCAGGCTTATCTACAACTTTTCCCTAAAAGAAAGAAAAGAAGCATTTAAAAATAAACTGGAAGGCATAAATTATATAAAACAACAAAATGATTTACCAGAACTAAAGACAAAATATCCAGAATACAGTTGGGTTTATAGCAAAGTTCTACAGTATACATTAAGAATATTAGATGCAGATTATAAATCATTTTTTCAATCATATAAAGAAGATAAGAATGCTAAATTGCCTAAATTTAAAGGCAAGAAATATTTTACAACTATGGTTTACAACCAAAGTGGCTTCAAGCATAAGAAAGGATTTATAGAACTATCATACAAACACCCAGCTAAAATAAAGCTACTGTTCAAAATTCCAGATAAGTTTATTTTTGAAAAGATATACCAAATTGCTATTTATAAAAAAGACAACAAAGATTTTTATCTGTCAGTAACTTACCAGAAGCCAGAATTAGAATACAAAGATAATAAATTATATCAAGCTTTTGATTTAGGAGTAACTAAGCACACAGCAGTAAACTCTAAAGGTAAATTTATAGAATTTATAAACAAAAGACCAGATAGATATTGGGAAGATAAAATACAAAAAGCGCAAAGCAGGAGAGACCATTGCAAAAAGAAAAGCAACAGGTGGAATTTACTAAATAAAAATCTAAAACTAATGAAAAGAAAATCTGCTAATCAACTAAAAGATTCTCAGCATAAATTATCAAGAAAGATAGTGGATAACACAAAAGCAAATACAATAATATTAGGGAAATTAGAAACCAAGAAACTATCACAGAAAAATAAATATTCCAAAGGTCTTCATAAATCATTGCAGAATACAGGCAATATATCCCGGTTTGTTAGATTTCTGACCTATAAAACTAAACTTATAGGTAAAAGAGCAATAGAAATCAATGAGCGGGGAACATCTAAAAAATGCTGTGTTTGTGGCAAACTACATAACATGCCATTATATAAAAGAATTATGATATGTGATTGCGGGAATTTGCTTGACAGAGATAAAAACAGTACAGTAAACATAATGAGCAAATTTCTATCACAGAATGGAATGTGGACTTCCTATCAACAATTTGCTGGTAATCTGCGACAAACAGGTCTTACCATAGATATGGCAAGATACTCGCAGGAAGCCCCTTTCGTAAGATAGGGGTAGTTCACTGAATTCCTCTGACAGTTCTTATTTTCTTAGAGAATAAATGTCTTTTGTCAGGATTACGTCTGGTTTTTAAAAATTTACGTCAGATGGCAAATTTAGGCAAGCAAAACAGTCGCCTAACTGAGCATAAAAGGTTCCCCCACACTTTCCTCAAATTGATGTTATTGAGGGGACCTGCTCTTAATGGTTTTGGGCAACAAGAAGTCTTCTGTAATCTTAGAAGTGTGTTGAAAGTGTGGAATCACCCAATTCCTTCGCTAACGCTCAAGACTTCTTTTATGCTGGGAATGCTAAAAGAAGTTTTATAGTTGGAAATATAGACCTGATTTAAAAGGGATTGCGACAGTTCAAGATATTCCCCTTTTCCAATCAATTCAATAACGTCGGAAAGGTAGGCCTGATTAAAAAGGGATTGTGACATAATAATAAAACATTTAAAATGATTATAATTGAAATATTGGCTATATAAAGTCAAAAACTAAGATTATTAAATTTTTAAGGATTTAAATTATGAACGATAAAGAATATGAAAACATTTTTTTCTTTAAAAATAACGATCTGGGTTTTATTGAATTTATTATTAAAAACAGGGGGTATGTCTATAATGATTTTGGAGGCAACAAAGTAGAATATAAAAAATTGCACAAGTTTGATTGTGTTTATCTTCATAGCCTAGGTGGTGGTAAGGTAAGAACAAGTGTTGCAAAAGTATGTTCAGAAAATTTAAATGATTTGATTAAATGGCTGGGAGATAATAGAGGTTTGTTTAATATTGGTTATTCAAATTGCCCCTGTATAGAGAATCAAAATTACAAAATTGCGAATTTAAATAATATTTTATTTAGCTTAAAGAATAAAGTTGAAAATCCTCCAGAAATTAAAAAGAATTCAAAACAGATAATAGCCGAAGTTGTTCAGGATATTAAAATAAAAAAATTTGCTGAGACACTTATTGGTATTTATAACAACAAAAAAGTCCCAAAATATAATAAGAATTATGAAAAAGCAGGTTTTACAAAAGAATCGATGATCCAGGATAAAAATAAAATATTCCAGATGATAATTTTAGCTGCTTACGATCAACAGCCTTTTACGAGAGCAGCGCGAGGATGGGAACCTATTTGGTTTGAACTAGCTGAATTATTAAGTAAATTAAGATTATTTACAATTAAACAAGTAAATGGAAAATCAATTGGAGAAATTGAAGATCAGTTATCCAAAGCTATTTTTTATAACTATCATATTAATAATAAAGGAAATATAAATACTTCTTATTCATATACTTTTAAAAATACTGCCAGAATTTGTCAGGAATTTAATCTGATTGAAAAAATGCAGAACGCTTCAAGTTCATATGATGTTAAACAAATTCAACAGCTTATTTCAGGTAATATAAAAAATATTGGCCGAATGATAGCTTCAAAAATTATTATGTATACTTTACGCGAAATAGGCATAGGTAAAGCAAGACCGGAACATTTTGACTTAATTTTTTACGATCTTTTAGGGGAATATCACAATAATAAATTTATAAAAGAAATTGAAAGTAAATACAGCAGTGGATTTATAGATCAAGTAATAAAAGAGTTAATAAATCTTGGAGATCCATTATCAATAGATGTTCTGTATTATGTTGATAGAGATGAACCCAAACTAAAAGATTTATTACTTAGTTTGTAATTTATTAGGCCAACCATTAGGAGTTATTTCTGAAGATATTCAATTTGCAAAAGCCTTAAACAAAAATCCAGAACTTAAAAAAAGCCAATGGAATTAAATAAAGGTTAAATAAAGGTAAAGGCAAGATATGCAAATGTAACACATACTACTGTATTGATTACTTTTGCTATTATATTGCGGATTCTCAAACCTCCTTATCAAAGCATATGAAGATATTAATCTTTCTAAATCTTTAAAGGAATATTCAGAACTTGGAAAGGCTACTACTAAATTTTTTCAGTTGTCGGAAACATAGACCTGATTAAAAAGGGATTGCGACGTTTTCCAAAAAGCCCACTTGCGCTTCGCTTCTTCTCTATGTAAAAGCTCTGACCAATGAAATTTCTTCTCACCCCAGGAATCCCTGATTTCCACATAAAAAACTTGAGCTGCCCATAAGAAGCTCTAATTGAATTTTTTTTATTTTGTGATATACTCTCTTAAAGAAATTTTAATGTGAATAGTTAAAAAAATAGTGGGCGAGTCCCACTTTTTTTTAGGTTAAATTTTTTCGTGAACAGGTGATCAGGTTGAATAAAAAATTAATGGCAGCAGTAGTAGAATTAGAAAAGGAAAAGGGCCTAAAAATGGATACTATAATAGAAGCTCTTAAAATTGCCTTTGTTTCAGCCTATAAAAAAAATTATAAGGTAGAATATGATTGCCGGGCAGATATAAACATGAAAACGGGTGAGATAAAATTGTTTAAAATTTTAGATGAAGGTGAAAGTGAAGATGGAACGGCAAAGGATAGCATTAAGAGAAATGAGGTAGAAGTTACCCCGGATAATTTTGGAAGAATTGCTGCCCAAACTGCTAAACAGGTAATAAGACAGAGGTTTAAGGAAGCAGAGCGGGAGATTATGTATGAAGAATTTAAAGACAGAGTAGGAGATTTGGTAACTGGCATAATCCAGCAAAGTGATACTAGATTTACTCTGGTAGATTTGGGTAAAGTAGAGGCATTACTTCCACCGTATGAGCAGGTTCCAAGGGAGAGATATAAACATGGCGAAAGGATAAAGTGCTATATTTCAGATGTAAGGAAAACAACAAAAGGACCTCAGGTAATAGTATCCAGGACACATCCTGGTTTAATTAGAAAGTTATTTGAATTAGAAGTACCTGAAATTTATGAAGAAATCGTAGAGATAAAAAGTGTTGCCAGAGAAGCAGGTTATAGAACTAAAATTGCTGTTAGCTCAAATGAGAAAAATGTGGATCCTGTGGGAGCATGTGTAGGCCCTAAAGGTTCACGGGTTAAAATGGTTGTTGAAGAATTAGGAGGAGAAAAAATAGATATTGTAGAATATAGTGATGATATTGTAACTTTTATAAAAAATGCTCTGAGCCCGGCAAGAGTTCTAAAAGTGTTAACTGATGAAGACAAGAAGTTTGCATTAATTGTAGTTTCAATTGATCAGCTTTCTTTATCAATAGGAAGAGAAGGTCAGAATGCAAGGCTGGCAGCTAAATTAACTGGTTGGAAAATTGATATAAAGAGTGAAAGACAGTTTGAGGAAGAATTAGATGAAGCCAGAGAAGAAAGATTGAAGAGCAAAGGAGAAGATACCAGGGTTAAACAGTAACTATTAGGTAAAAAAACATAATAAATGATTGAAAGATTTAGTAATTATTATAAATATCAATAGTAAATAATGGGTAGTTTTAAAGGGTTATGGACGCTAAAAAAGAAGATAGTAAAAATAAAATTAAGAAAAAAAATATGGCTGAATCAAAAAACTTAAAGAAGAATAAGTTAAAAGAAAAGATCAAAATCAAGCCTGAGGGCAAGGCTCAATCTAAAGCCGGGATTCCAATCAAAGAAGCTAAAAAGCCGGAAGTTAAAACTAAAGGCAAGAAAAAAGTTGAACTTAAAGCAAAGAAAAAAGCTGTATCGACAGTTAAAATTAAAAAGAAAACTGAAATTAAAGTAAAAGAAAAACCAAAGACTGCCCGGCCAGTAGAAGCTATAGAAAAACCAAAAGCAAGAATGGGTTGGGAAGAAGAAAAGAAATCAAGTATTAAGAGTGTAATTGATAGAGAGCTTGATAAAGAGGAGAAGGAAGGAAGGTTCAAGGCGAAATTAATTCAGAAGAGGAGAATTGTCTCTGGCAATAAGGTAAAAAGCGAGAAAGCTTTAAAAGAAGAACACAAAGATTTAGAAAAGAAATTAAAGAAAAGGCCGGAAATAAAAAAAATAATTGAAATATCCGAAGGAATAACTATAAAAAAATTGTCAGAAAAAATAAATGTTCCTTCGACTGAGGTGATCAGTCTGTTATTTAATATGGGTGAGATTATTAATATAAACCAGTCCTTAAGTAAGGACTTAATAGAGTACCTTTCTCAAGAATATAACTTCAAATATCATATTATAGGTTTTGAAGAGAAGTTAGGTGAAGTTTATAAGGATTCTGAAAAAGATTTAGAGCCCAGACCTCCGATTGTAACAGTAATGGGACATGTAGATCATGGAAAAACAACACTACTTGACGTCATTAGAGAAACCAGTGTTGCAGTTGGTGAGGTGGGTGGAATAACCCAGTGTATAGGTGCTTACCAGGTTGACTATAAGGGGAGGAAAATTACATTCATAGATACACCGGGACATGAAGCATTTACATCTATAAGGGCCAGAGGGGCAAGGGTTACTGATATTGCTGTGATTGTAGTTGCTGCTGATGATGGTATTATGCCGCAAACAGTGGAAGCAATAAATCATGCAAAGGATGCTGGTGTCCCTATTATTATTGCTATTAATAAAATTGACCTTCCAAATTCAAATCCTGATAAGATAAAGAAAGACCTTACCGGGTACAATTTGGTTACGGAAGAGTGGGGTGGAGATACTATTTGTATGGAGATTTCTGCTAAGAAAAAGACTAATCTGGATGAATTTCTAGAAATGATTTTACTAGTAGCAGATTTAAATGAAATAAGAGGTAACCCAAATTCTGAAGGTACTGGAATTATAATTGAATCAAGACTGAATAAAGGTTTAGGCCCTGTGGGTACAGTTATAATAAAGAGAGGAAAAATAAAAGTAGGAGACTCTTTTGTTGCAGGTGACTCATTTGGAAGAGTAAGGTCAATCAGAGATGAAAATGGTAAAAAACTAGAGGAAGCAGTCCTGTCACAACCGGTTGAAATTACAGGTTTTCCTTCAGTACCAAAAGCTGGAGATAAATTATTTATAGTTAAAAATGAAAAGGTGGCAAAAGAGCTTTTTAGCAGAAAAGATTATGAGAGAAAAATGATGAAAGTTGCGGATTCAAGGAAAAGTTTAACTTTAGAAAAATTGTCTGAATTGGTAAAAGAGAATGAAATAAAGAAATTAAAAATAATTCTTAAAGCAGATTCTGGTGGTTCACTTGATGCAGTAGAAAAATCATTAAATAATATAAGAGAAGAAAAGATAAAGATTGATATAATACATAAAGCAATAGGGGCTATAAATGACAGTGATATTCTGTTAGCAGCAGCTTCGAATGCAATTGTAGTTGGTTTTGGTGTAGTTCCCAATCAAAAAGCGGGTGTATTGTATAAAAAGGAAAACGTGGAAGTCAGGACTTATGATATTATCTATAAATTAATTGATGACATTACTCTTGCCTTTAAAGGCTTGCTGGAACCTGAAGTAAAAAGAATTTATAAGGGTAAAGCTGAGGTTAGGGAAGTATTTAAACTCCCGAAATTAGGGATAATCGCTGGTTCTTATATTCTGGAAGGTGAAGTTGAGAGAGGTAATTTAGTAAATGTCGTAAGAGATGGAAAATTAATACATGAAGGAAAAGTCGCAACTCTTCATAGGTTCAAAGAAGATGTTAAAAAAGTTTTATCAGGATATGAATGCGGAATCAGGCTGGAAGATTTTCAGGAGCTCGTAAAGGAGGATACACTGGAATTTTATGAAGAGAAATAATATTTGATATGGTCGTGATTTATGTGTATAGAACGAGAAAAGCCGAGATAGATCTAAAAAGAGAAATAAGTTTTATTATCAATACCAAAACAAAAGACCCCAGAATAGGGTTTATAACTGTCACGGATACAAAATTATCTGCTGATTTTAAATGGCTGGATGTTTTTGTTAGTATTATGGGCGAAGAGGATGAAATAAATAGGAGTCTAGAGGGGTTAAAAAATTGTTGCGGCTTTATAAAGAAAAATTTACTCCGGAGATTAAAGTTAAAAAGTATACCCAATATAAGATTTCTATATGACAAGTCCATTGATAACGGTATGAGGATATCAGAAATATTAGAGACTCTGAATAAAGATAAGTGATATTAAGCAGGTAACCTAATTGGATATAAACAAGTTATATAATCAGATATCAGAAATCATAAACGGCAATGATAATTTTTTAATTATCACTCATACCTATCCGGATGGGGATTCATTAGGTTCGCAAGTAGCATTGTACCAATTAATATCTCAATTAAAAAAGAATGTAGTAGCGGTTTGTAATAGTGAATTGCCTTATCAATATAAATTTTTGCCTTATTTTAATAAGATTAAAAAAGATTTAGGAGAAATAAATATCTCCGGAAAGGAATATATTTGTTTTTGTCTGGATTGTGCAGATGAAAATAGAATGAATATAGATTTTAAAGTATTAAAGGATAATGTAAAGTGTATAATAAATATAGATCATCATAATAAGAACACTAATTTTGGCGATATAAATATTGTAGATGCCAAAAAATCTGCAACTTCTGAAATTTTGTATGAGCTAATAGATAAGCATTACAGGAAACTTTTAGATCATGAAATAGCCCTGGGTATTTATGTGGGGATATTAACAGATACCGGTAAATTTCAATACAACAACACTAATTATGCTGTTCATAAAGTAGTAAGTGACCTAATGAAATTTAATCTGTCTCCTTCTGAAATCTCTAGAAATATATATGAGAATGAATCCCTGTCCAGGTTTAAATTAATTCAGCTGATTTTTCAAAGAATCGAATATGTGAAGTCTTGTGGCTTGATATACTCATATGTTCTGGAAAAAGATTTTAAAAAACTAAATTTACCATATTCTGCTCAAGATGGAGTTATCAACATGCTGAGGAGCGTAAAGATGGTAAGGGTTGCTGCCCTGATAAAGCAAAACGGTAGAAATTGTTTTAAAATAAGTCTTCGTACTTCTGATATTGATATTGACTTATTCAAGATTGCCAGTAATTTTAAAGGTGGCGGCCACAGGATGGCATCTGCTTACTCTGATACTGGTAGTCTGAGAACTGTGATTAATAATTTAAAAAAATCTGTAAAAGAAAATATTTAGATTATGAACAGCACTAATGGAAAATCTGATCTGCTTAAAGATTTTAATGGAGTAATATTGATAAATAAATTACCATATATGACTTCTTATGATGTTATAAGACGGGTAAAAAGAGTTTTTTTTTAAAAAAAATTGGACATGCCGGTACACTAGACCCTACAGCAGAAGGTCTGCTCATTATTTTAATAAATAAAGCTACCAAACTATTCAATTATTTTTTATCTTTTAACAAAGAATATATTGCAGATATAAAACTTGGGGTAATTACTGATACATGGGATCTTGATGGTGAAGTTTTAACCAGAAGTAAGATTAAGAACATAGATATTAAGAAAATATCCAGTATTCTGAATAAATTTACCGGAAAAATTAAACAAACGCCGCCTGCATACTCATCAGTAAAGTATAAAGGCAGACCATCATATTATTTTGCAAGAAAAGGGCAGAATATAGATTTAAAACCGAAAACGGTAAATATCCATAATCTGGAGCTTGTTTCTCTGAGTAGCGATTTGCTTACTGTAAAAGTAAATTGCAGTTCAGGCACATATATCAGATCTCTGGCTTATGAAATTGGAAATTTATTGGGGTGTGGCGCTTCGATAAAAGAATTAAAAAGAACGAAAATTAATGATTTTAAATTGGACAGCAGCATTAGCGTTGAAGATTTTCTGAAAGGCAAATTTAAAAAAAGTGATTTAGAATCTAGCTCATATATGATATCTATTGAAAGACTGCTGGACAAAAATCCGAGCCTTTATATAAAAGACAAATATAGATACCATGTAGTGAACGGCCGCCCTGTTGATGGTGGAATGGTGGAGTTTGCCAGGACCGAAGATAATAATTTATTAAAAAAGGGGATCTTTATAAAGATTAAAGATAGTAGTGAAAATATAATAGCCATACATGAGATTTTAAGTGAAAATGTAATTTCTGATATTAAGAGTAAGAAATTGACTTTAACTAAAAGTATTGTAATTTTTCGTCAGTTGAATAAAATCTAATAGTTTGAAATTTTTCTAAACAGCGGGGTATTAAGTTGTCAGAATTATTAGAATTAAAAAAAATAGATAATAGCTACTTTAAGGATAAGAATTCGGTAATTGTGATTGGTTTTTTTGATGGAGTGCATCTTGGACACAAAAGGATAATTGAAGCTTGTGTCAAAAGGGCAAAAAAAATAAACGGCGCCAGTATAGTTCTGACATTTAATAAACCTCCACTGAATGTAATAAAAAGTGAGATGTATAAAAAACTCATAATTTCTTATGAAGAAAAAATAAAAATTATTGATAGTTTAAGAGTTGACTTTATTTTAACTGCTAATTTTGATTCCGATTTTTTTATGTTGAAACCCGGGCAGTTTTGCGAGGATATACTTATCGGAAAATTTTATGTAAGGGAAATTTTTGTAGGAAGTGGATTTCGTTTTGGCTTTAAAGCAGAGGGAAATGTATCTTTCTTGAAAAGATTTTTTGAGCCTTATAATATAGGGGTAAATGTAGTACCTCTCCTGAAAATAAAGGGAGAGACAATTTCAAGCACCAGTACAAGAAAATATTATTCTGAAGGCAAAATAAAAAAAATAAAGAATTTATTAGGGAGGAATCCGCAAGTCGAAGGAGTTGTGGTTAAAGGAGCCGGCAGGGGGAAGAAATTAGGATTTCCTACAGCCAATATAGATGTTTGTGAGAATTTTATCACTCCAAAAGATGGTGTTTATCTGGGTACTGTTGAAATCAACGGTAATGAAAATAAATTATTTTCAGCAATTATAAATATCGGGGACAAACCAACTTTCAAAGAATCAAAAAAATGGATTGAAGCTTTTATAATCAATTTCAAAGATGATATCTATAAAAGAAAAATAAGAATTAATTTTTTAGAAAGATTAAGAAATGAGATCACATTTGAAAGTAAAGAAAAATTAATCAGCCAGATGAAAATGGATTTAGAATATGCTAAAAAATATTTTAAAATAAAAAGTTAATAAGACAGGAATAAGTTTAAAGAATTTTAAAAAGATTTTAGGATAATTTCATTTATGTAAGAGGTCAATAGCGGAATGTTATTAAATTGTAATTAGTATAAGCTTGTGATAAATTATAGTACGGGAAATTTTGAGGAGGTGAAAAAAGTTGGCTTTGGTCAGAGAAGATAAAAAAAAGGTTATCGAAAAATTTAGAACTCATGAGAATGATACTGGTTCTTCTGAAGTTCAGGTAGCTATTCTTACAAAAAAGATTAATATGCTTAATGAACATTTGAAAGTGAATAAAAAGGACCATCATTCCAGAAGAGGTCTGGTTATTATGGTTGGTAAAAGAAAAAGACTTCTGGAATATTTAAAAAATAATGATGTAAACAAATATAAAAAAATAATTGGAGAATTAGGACTAAGGAAATAAGTCTATATCAAAATAGTTTTTTATATTGGTAGTTTGAAGGAGAATGTAATATATAAATGGAAAAAAGATATGAAATTGATATTAATGGAAAGAAAATGTCGTTTTCTACTGGTAAAATAGCAAGGCAGGCTAATTCAGTTTTGGTTAAACTTGGTGGAAATGGAGTTTTGGTCACAGTAGTTATGAATCAGAAAATAGCTGAAAATATAGACTTTCTCCCACTTGTGGTCGATGTTGAAGAGAGAATGTACGCGGCAGGTAAAATACCAGGAGGATTTTTTAAAAGAGAAGGAAGGGCCAGTGATAAGGCAATTCTTAACTCAAGGTTGACTGATAGGCCTCTAAGACCATTATTTGATAAAAATATAAGAAATGAAATTCAAATAATTGCCACGGTTATTTCGTTCGATCAGATTAATCCTTATGATATTTTAGTAATTAATGGAACTTCGATGGCTCTATGCATATCAGATATACCATTTGAAGAACCTGTAGGTGCTGTCAGGATTGCTAAGGTAGGTGAAAACTGGATAGTGAATCCAGTTTATAGTGAGATTAAAGAAAGTATTATAGATATAGTGGTAGCGGGGACAGAAGAAGCAATATTGATGGTAGAGGCAGGCGGCAAAGAAGTCCCTGAAGAAGTAGTATTGGAAGCCATAGAAAGAGCGCATAGTGAAATAAAAAAAATTGTTAAAATTCAAAAAGAATTTAAAAAAATAGCAGGTAGAGAGAAGAGAGAAACATCTAATTTTAAGTTAAATAAGGATGTTGGAAAAAGGGTAAGAGAATTAGCAGAAGAAAAAATTCAGGAGATTTTAAATAGTATTGTGAAATACTCAAAAGATGATAAAAAGAAAATTTTACTGGAAAATACTGATAAAGGTTATTTCCAGGATAGAGTTTCAATTATTAGAGAAGAGAATGAAAAAAAGTTAGAATCAGAATTTCCTGAGGATAAAGAAAGTATTGATGAAAGCTTTAAAGAGCTTGAAAGAAAATTAGTAAGAAAAATGATTTTGGAGAAAGGCGTAAGACCTGATGGCAGGAAACCTGATGAAATAAGAGAAATAAATTGTGAGGTAGGTTTATTTCCGGAGACAACTCATGGTATGGGTCTTTTCACCAGGGGGAAGACGCAAGCTCTAACTATATTAGCCTTAGGTTCAATAAAAGAAGCGCAGAAAATAGATAGTCTGGGAAAAGAGGAATTTAAAAGATATATACATCATTATAATTTCCCGCCTTTCTGTACTGGAGAAACACGGCCGCTTAGAGGACCAAAAAGAAGGGATATCGGGCATGGTGCTCTGGCTGAAAAAGCTCTAAGACCTATGATTCCAGATGAAGATAAATTTCCATATGTCTTAAGACTGGTATCTGAGATTTTACAATCCAATGGGTCAACTTCAATGGCCAGTGTATGTGGAAGTACCCTGGCTTTAATGGATGCAGGTGTTCCCATATTAAATCCAGTTTCCGGTATAGCGATGGGTCTAATTAAAAGTGAAGATGATAAGTTTGTGATATTAAAAGATATACAGGGTATAGAAGATTTTTATGGCGACATGGACTTTAAAATTGCAGGAACTAAAAATGGGATTACTGCGCTACAGATGGACATGAAAATAAAGGGTATTAACTTAGATATTATAAAACAGGCAATGGAAAAGGCACGGGAGGGAAGGTTATTCATATTAGATAAAATGTTAGAAGTCATTCCGGAACCCAGAGAATGTCTGTCCAAAGCTGCACCAAAAATAACTACCTTTAAAATTCCCAAAGAAAAGATCGGCGAAGTTATTGGACCTGGTGGGAAGAATATCAAAAGTATAAAAGAAGAATTTGATTTAGATGAAATTGATATAAGTGACTATAATGGAGAAGGTTTGGTTTCCATTATTTCTTCAAATGATGTTAATATTAAAATGGCAAGGGAAAAGATAGAAAGAATGTTAAAGGGTGCTGAAGATATAAAAGTGGGAGAAGAGTTTATGGGAACTGTAGTAGGAATAACCAGCTACGGAGCTTTTGTAAATTTAATTCCCGGGGTAGATGGACTTCTTCATATATCCAAAGTTACAAATAAAAGAATTAAAGATGTTAAAGATTATTTAAAAATAAGTGATAAGATAATGGTTAGAGTTAGCAATGTTGATTCCAGGACTAAAAAAATAGGTCTGGAAAGAACTGATATCTGAATAAAATGATATCTGAATTTTTTATTAGTGGGGTAAATTAAAAAATAGTTTCATCGAGTAGCATAAAATTTGACCAATATAAAATAACTGAATTAAATAATGGAATAAGGGTTATTAGTGAGTATATCCCTAGTTTCAGGTCAATATCGTTAGGTTTCTGGGTACCGGCTGGATCAAGAAATGAAAATAAAAACATCAATGGAATTTCCCACCTTATAGAACATCTTATTTTCAAAGGCACTAAAAAAAGAAATTATAAAGATATAGCTATTGAATTTGATTCAATGGGTGCCGAATTTAATGCTTTCACGGGTAAAGAAAACTGCTGTGTATATGCTGATTTCATTGACACCCATATGGACAACTGCACAGAATTATTATTTGATATTCTAACGAACCCATCTTTTTTAAAAGAGAATATAAAAACCGAAAAGAAAGTAATATTTGAAGAAATAAAGATGGTAGAGGACAATCCCTCGGATAATATTATGGATTATTTTTATAAAGAGGTTCTGGACGGGCATCCTCTAAGCCTGCCAATTTTAGGCACTAATAATTCACTGAAGATGATTAAAAAATCTGCTATACTGGACTATTTTAAGGAAAAGTTCGATATCAGCGGTATGGTTATCTCAGCTGCTGGTAATATAAAGCATAAAGATTTGATAAATAAAATTAAAAAAAATATTGGTGGAATGGAAAATAGAAAATATATAAATGATTTTACCGGACAGGAACCTCAGGATAATGGAAGTGTAAAGAAAATACATAGTAGTAAGACCAGCTCGGTTCATATGTGTTTTGGTGGTCTGGGCTGCAGGCGGGATAGTGAGGAAAAATATCCAATTTCATTATTCACAAATTTATTTGGTGGAAGTATGAGCAGCAGATTATTCCAGAAAATAAGGGAGGAGGAGGGTCTGGCTTATTCAATTTTTAGCAGCAATGCCCAATATCTGGATACAGGGATAACAATTATATATTCAGCTTCTTCACCTAAAAATGCCGGTAGAATTTTAAAAATGATTAAAGATGAAATAGTTGATATCAACAAGTATGGAGTAAAGAAAGTTGAACTGGAAAGGGCCAAAGAAAATTTAAAAGGAAATATTGTTCTGGATGTTGAAGATATAAGTTCAAGAATGTTCAGATTGGGAAAGGGACTTCTATTTGATAAAAAAGTTTTGACTATTAACCAGATATTAAAGAAAATAGATAAAGTAAAGCAAAATGATTTAAATGACATAGTTGATAAGTATTTTAAATTAGATAAGATGAGTCTGGTAGTACTGGGAAAACTAAATAAAGGCAGGTTATTATGAAAAATATAGCAATGTTCGGTATTTGTGGAAAAATGGGGGCATCTATTTCCAGAGAGTTGATAAAAGAAGAAGAAATAGAACTGGTCGGAGGTTTTGATATTGAGAATGCAGGTGTTGATATAGGTGAATTTTTAATTGGTAAAAAAACAGGGTATAAAATTTATAATTCTTATAAGGACATTAAAGAACTAAGTCCGGATATTATTATTGATTTTACCAATGCCAATGCAGCTATTAAAACTATTAATTGGGCTATTGACAATAATATAAATATAATAGTGGGTACTACTGGCTTGAGCGGAGAAGATTTAGACAATATTGAAAGTAAAGCATTAAAATCCAATAGTAAAACATTTATCGCACCAAATTTTTCGATTGGAGCTGTAATTATGATTAAGATATCAAAAATGATATCAAAATATTTTGATAATTGTGAAATAATTGAACTGCATCATGACAAAAAGAAAGATGCTCCATCTGGTACTTCCATATTAACAGCAGCTGAGATAAGTCTAAGTAATAATTTTAACAAATCCAGGTTAAAAGAATGTGAAACCGAAACTATAGAAGGCTGCAGAGGCGGATTTACTGGTGGCATTCATATACATAGCATAAGGCTGCCGGGACTGCTGGCGCATCAAAATGTTATTTTTGGGGCAAAAGGTCAGACTCTGTCCATAAAACATGATAGTCTGGATAGATCGTCATTTTATCCCGGGGTTATTCTTGCTGTAAGAAGTATGGATAAGCTTTCTAATTATACTTTTGGATTGGATAAGTTGATAAACATTTAATGGTGTTATTATTTGAGGAGGATTATATGATAAATATTGGTGAGGTAATTACAGCAATGGTAACACCATTTGATAAAAACAATAATCTTGATCTCGACTCTTGCAGTAAATTATTGAATTATTTAATTGATGAAGAGTTAAGTGATGGGATTTTACTGTCAGGTTCCACAGGAGAATCTTCAACACTGGATGATAACGAGAAGATAAAATTATTTAAATTTGCAAAGGATAATTTTGGTGACAGGGTTAAAATTATTGCCGGTACAGGTTCTAATGATACCAGACATTCTATAAAATTATCAAAAGAAGCGGAGAGGATAGGAGTTGACTGCCTGCTCCTTGTTGCGCCATATTATAATAAACCTTCACAGTTGGGACTTTTTAAACATTTCGAAGCAATTGCCAGTGAGGTTAAGACCCCCATAATAATATATAATGTTCCTTCAAGAACATCATCTAACATAAACTCGAAGACCTGTGTGGAATTATCAAAAGTTGATAATATTTGTGGAATTAAAGAAGCCAGCGGTGACATGAGACAAATTTCAGAAATAATAAGGGATACTGATGATGATTTCCTGGTATATAGTGGCAATGATGGCGATACATTACCAATATTATCCATGGGAGGATATGGAGTTATTAGTGTTGCTTCCCATATTATCGGTAAAGAGATAAAAGAGATGATAACCAGTTTTAAAAAAGGAGATTTTAGAAAAGCAGCAAAAATGCACCGGGATCTGACAGACATATTTTATGGGATTTTTATAGCAACAAATCCCGTTCCTATTAAAGAGGCATTAAATTTAAAAGGTATTAATGTTGGCCCATGCAGACTTCCGCTGTGCCCTATGGAAGATAAGGAGTTAGTGGCATTCAAGGAGATTTTAAAAAAACATAAGATAATTAATTAGTTAAAAGATGAAATTTTGCAAATAAAGAATTATGTCAAAAAGAACTAGTTTAAAATTAATACCTCTGGGTGGCTTAAGTGGTATTGGCAAGAATATGATGGTCTTTGAAAAAGATAATCAGATTATAATTGTTGATTGCGGAATAATGTTTCCGGATGATGATATGCCGGGAATTGATTTTATAATACCGGATTTTTCATATATTAAGAAAAATAAAAATAAAATAAAAGCAATAATACTTACCCACGGACATGAAGACCATATAGGTGGCCTACCATTCCTGTTTAAAGAAATTAATGTTCCTGTTTTTGCTACCCGACTTACAATAGGTTTGGCTAAAGTAAAGTTCGATAATTCACAAAATGTAATTCCTGTTAAATATAATGAGATTAATCCCGATGAGCCATTAGATATTGGGCCATTTCATATAGTTTTTTTCAGGGTTAATCACAGCGTACCGGATGGTGTGGGATTAATCATAAAAACAGATATTGGAACCATAGTCCATACCGGGGATTTTAAATTTGATCATGCCCCTATTGATAATAAAGTTACTCAATTTTCAAAAATTGCCATAGCTGGACAGGAAGGCGTACTGGCTCTTTTATGTGACAGTACCAATGCTGAAGAAGTAGGATTTACTCTTCCGGAAAGGGATGTGGGTAAAACGCTGATTGAAAAATTTGAAAAGGCTTCAAAAAGAATTATTGTAGCCACTTTCTCATCACATATACATAGAATACAACAGGTAATGGATGTGGCCAATATATTGGAGAAAAAAGTTGCTATTTCCGGTAAGTCCATCCTAAAAACTATTAGAATTTCTGCTGAACTTGGCTACCTGAAAATTCCTGAAGATACTATAGTTCCAATAACTAAAATTGACCAGTTTCCTATAAAAAAAATAGTAATACTTTCTACTGGCAGTCAAGGAGAGCCGCTTTCAGCTCTGAACCGGATGGCTTTAGGAGAACATAAGAGAGTCAGCATTATAAAAGGAGATATGGTGATAATCTCTGCTTCTCCGATTCCGGGAAACGAAAGGGCTATATCCAATACTATTAACAGGCTTATAAAACAAGGAGCAGATGTTTTCTATGAGTCCATTGCAGGTGTTCATGTGTCGGGGCACGCTGCCCAGGAAGAGATAAAGATTATGATAAATTTAACCAATCCTAAATACTTTATTCCAATTCATGGAGAAGATAAACATAAAGTTCAGAATGCGCACATAGCAGAGTCAATGGGAATTAATGAAAAAAATATTATTATAGCTGAAGATGGTGATATTATTAAAATGAATTCAGATTTATGCAGAGTTTCAAACAATTTACATCCCCAGACTATTTATATTGATGGCGTTGGGATGGGGAATATAGAGGATATGGTGCTTAGAGACAGAAAGATATTATCAAGAAACGGAATTATATTTATAGTAGTTGGAATAGATTATGCAGGGAGAAGAATTTTATGTGAACCTGATTTTATTCTAAAGGGGATAATATATATTGAAAATTTAACAGAAATTCTGGATGATTCAAAGAAAATTATAAAAAATTCCGTAAAAACATGCTTTGATAATAATATGGCGGATAGAAAAATGATTGAAGATTTTATTAATGACAGGTTAGAGAAATTTATTTTTAAAAAAGCAAGAATAAGACCTATAATAATAACTAAAGTCATTAGTCCTGATAAGCATTAATTAAAATATAAGTCCTTTAAAAAATGGTTAGAAGAAATTACAGAAGAAAAAAAATAACAAAAGTTAAGAGCAGTTTAAGTTCAGGGAATCCTGGAAATAGAAAAAAATATGTTAAAAGAAGAGCTGAAGTTTATGGTATTTTAATAATAATGGTTTCGGTACTACTATTTATTAGTGTGTATGGCTTTTCAGATTCCGGTTTTATAAATATATCTGTGAATAATATTTTATCTTTTGTTTTTGGAGTCGGTAGATACTTAATTCCTTTCCTTCTTTTAATCTGGGGTTTTAGCTTCTTCCTGAGGCGGCTTCGCCTGCTGCCTTCAAGTTTTGGATGGGGATTTTTTATGTTATTTTTCTCTATACTGGGGATTCTAAGTCATAACTTTGCTCTAAAAGTAAATATTTTTGATAAAGTTCTGGTAAAAACCAGGGGCGGGATTGTAGGAGCCGGGATTTTTTATGGCTTATATAAGCTCTTTAGCAGCGCTGGTGCTGTGGTAGTGCTGGGTGTTTTACTGGTTATATCAATATTGATTATTACAAAGATATCCCTTATAGATATTGGTAAAAAGATAATCTACTTACTTAAAAAAATAAATTTTAAGTCTGTGGGTAATTTATTTAAAAGAAGAAGTACAGAAGACGAATATACAGTGTTAAAAAAGCCGTTAATAGATGAAAAAGAAATTTACGGCAGTCACGGAAAAGTTGACTTTAAAAACATTGAAGTTATTGATAATGCTTACAGGGCATTTAAGGAAAAAGTTGAAACGCAGGATGAATCTATAAAAAAAATTAGCACAATTGAAGCTGCTAGTGATCAATTAAAAATACCAACAGTAAAAAGCGGTGATCTGGAAAACAATTATAGATTACCTCCTATAAATTTACTTAAGAAATCCAAGGATTTGCCTTCCAAATTATATAAGCAAGGCGTAAAGGAAAGAGTTCATATCTTAAATAGACTGTTCAGTGACTTTAATTTAGATGCCAGAATAGACAGGGTGGTTAGTGGCCCTACTGTAACCCTTTATGAAATGAAACTTTCACCGGGGGTGAAAGTTCAAAGATTACTTAGTCTGGAAGATGACTTTTGTGTTGCTCTTGGTTCACCAGATTTAAGGATTCATACTCCTATACCCGGGAAGTCTGCTATTGGTATTGAAGTACCCAATATTGTTAGAAGTATTGTTACTCTGGGAGATACTTATTCTGATGATGACAAGAGCTTAACTGATAATTTGTTAAATGTTCCTTTAGGCAAGAATCTCTCAGGGAATATTATTTATATGGACATAATTAAAATGCCGCATATTCTTATTGCCGGTGCTACTAATTCAGGAAAAAGCTCATGTCTTAACAGCATTATCATTTCTCTTCTTATGAAGGTAAGACACAGTGAGGTTAGATTTATTATGATCGACCCAAAAATGGTAGAGCTCAGTATTTATAATGGAATACCTCACCTTTTATCACCAGTGGTAATAAATCCAAAGAGAGCTGCTTCAGCCCTTGCATGGGTAGTAGGGGAGATGGAGAAAAGGTTTAAAATACTGGTTGAAAGAAATTTTAAATCCCTGGAAATGTACAATTTTGAGGCAAAAAGAAATGAGAATGAGTGTGAGAATTTCAAACCTTTACCATATATATTAGTATTTATTGATGAATTGGCTGACCTGATGATATTATCAGCATCGGAGGTAGAGGACAGCATCTGCAGGATTGCACAAATGGGAAGAGCAGTTGGTATTCATTTAATAATATCTACCCAGAGACCTTCGGTTAACATAATAACAGGGTTGATCAAAGCAAATATACCTTCAAGAATAGCATTTATGGTTACATCAAATGTTGATTCCAGGGTTATCCTGGACTGCAGTGGGGCAGAAAAATTAGTCGGAAAAGGAGATATGCTATATTTACCTTACTATTCCAATAGACCGGAAAGAATTCAAGGAGCTTTTGTAACTTCAAGGGAAATAGAGATGATTACCGGATATATAAGGAATATCAGCAGTCCTGAGTATAGTTTAGAAGTTTCAAAAAGAATAAGCGATGAAAAAAAGGGTATGCATGATGAAGACGATCTATTCTATGATGCTTTAAGAGTAGTTGTAGATTTCGGGCATGCATCAGCTTCATTATTACAGAGAAGGCTAAAGATAGGTTATTCAAGAGCTGCAAGAATTCTTGATCAAATGGAAGATAGGGAATTAATTAGCGCCTATGATGGTAGTAAGCCCAGAGAAGTATTAATCTCAAAGGTGGATTTAATCAAGTTATTAGAAGAAAAAGAAAATTAAAAATTTTTATAAGTTTAGAATATGAATTGTTCAATAATAAGCATAGGAACTGAATTAAATCTGGGACTAATACTGAATAAAAATTCCAAATATATAGCGGAAAGAATTACTGATCTGAGTATAGAATGCAAATATATGTTTACTGTTGGTGATAGCCTGAGCGAAATATCTAACGTATTAAGACAAAGTTTGAAATATAGCGATTTAATAATAATAAGTGGAGGATTGGGTCCTACTGATGACGATGTTACCAGAAGTGCAGTTGCTTCAACTTTGAATTTAAAACTAATAAGAGACAGGAGCCTTGATGATAACAGTCTGAAATTTATTAAAAAATTAAAGAATAAAAAAATTACCGAGAGATTGCTGCGCCAATCTTATATTCCCGAAAATTCTTTTCTAATTAGACCAAGATTGGGAAGCGCTTCCGGATTCAGGATAGAATTAGACAGCAAGCGGATAATATTCTGCATTCCAGGAGTTCCGAAAGAGATGAAAAGTATGTTTGATTATGACGTTATACCTTTCTTAGAAGATAAGAAAAGAAATAAAAGTTTAAGAGGTGATAAGTTTGAAATAAGGAAGTCTACACTTCTAACTACTGATATCAGTGAAACAGAGATAGAAGAAAAGATTAAGGAGGTTGTAAGTGAAGCAAAGAAGATTAATGTTGAGATAGGGATTACTGCTGATCCAGGTTTAACAAAAATAATAATGGTGGCAAAATCACAGGACAGTGTAAAAGCTAATAAGAATTTAAAAAGAATTGAAGAGAAGATTACCAGTAAATTGGGAAACTATTTTTATGGAAAAGATGATACTTTAATTTCTGATAACTTAAAAGAAGCTATAGCAAAAATTGGCGGCAGGTTAACTATCAGTATAGCTGAATCAATAACCGGTGGCCTTATAAGCAGTATTATTACCGATACACCTGGAAGTTCCAGGTTTTTCCTGGGAGGTATAGTATCTTATTCAAACTATTCAAAAATTAAATTACTTGATATAGATGAGAATATCCTGGATAAATACGGAGCTGTGAGCAGAGAAGTATGTCTGATTATGGCAGAAAAGGTGAGGAAAATTTTTAATTCTGACTACGCATTAAGCGTAACTGGATTTGCAGGGCCGGAGGCGGAGTATAAAAGAGTAGGTCTGGTGTATTGTTGTATATTGGGACCTGGTGGATATGAGAAAATATTTGAGAAAAAATTTCCTGGTAATAGATATGAGGTAAAATTCAGGACCGCACAATTTATACTAAATGAGCTCAGGGCAGCAATAGGTGAAAAGTATTATAGGAAAGAAAGAATTAGTGAAAGAAGATAAAAATAATTTTGAAAAAAGACTATTTATAGCTATAGATATTCCGGAATTTATAAAGGATGATATATATAATTTTACAGTGGCTTTGTTGAAAGAAGAAAAACAAATAAAAGTAGTATCAGCTCCAAATATTCATATAACTTTAAATTTTTTAGGGAACATAAATACAGGCAAAATAAATAAAATAGAAAAAGCTATAAAGGAAACAGCTGATACATTTAGAAGATTTAAGTATGATATTAATGGAAAGATAAATGCATTTCCAGGCCCAAATAATGCCAGAGTTGTTTTTTTGGAGATAGGCAATGGGGGAAGGCAAATATCTGAAATTTATAATGAGTTAGAAAATAATCTTAGCATGGTTAAAATAAGAAAAGAAAAAAGAAAGTTTTTTCCCCACATTACTATTGCCAGAATAAAGAATAAAAAGAATATAGAACAACTTGTGAATAACCATGAAATGGATTCAGTTGACTGGTTGGATTGTTTAGAAATTACATTATTTGAAAGCCGGCTGAAACCCCAGGGAGCTGAGTATGCTATTCTTAATAAATTTAGTCTAAAATAAAAAGATATTTATAAATGTAATTTTACTATTTAAAAATATTTTTAATATGTTAAAATAGGCTTATGGACAATTGCACATAAGATAATATTTATTTATTATATCATTTTTACATAAGCATTGTTTATTGGAGGGTTTAATATGGATAGAGAGAAAATTATTGAGGATACAGTATCTCAAATTGAAAGGAAGTATGGTGGCGGTGCCATAATGAAATTAGGAGATAAAAGTTCGATAATGGATATAGGATACATATCTACCAATTCTTTAGAACTTGATATAGCATTGGGAATAGGAGGAATTCCCAGGGGAAGAGTTACTGAAATCTTTGGACCGGAAGCTTCAGGAAAAACAACTCTGGCACTACATATAATTGCAAATGCTCAAAAAGATGGGGGCGTAGCAGCTTTTATAGATGCAGAGCATGCATTAGATCCTACTTATGCCAGGAATGTGGGAGTTAATATTGAAGAGCTTTTACTATCTCAACCAGATAATGGTGAGCAGGGTCTGGAAATATGTGAAATTCTACTGAAAAGCGGCGCACTGGATGTAATAGTGATAGATTCGGTTGCTGCCCTAGTACCAAAAGCAGAGTTAGAAGGTGAGATGGGGGACTCTCATATGGGACTTCAGGCAAGATTGATGTCACAAGCTTTAAGGAAAATAACCGGGGTGGTAAGTAAGACCAAAACTTCAGTAGTTTTTATTAACCAGCTTAGAGAAAAAATAGGAGTTATGTTCGGCAACCCGGAAGTAACACCTGGGGGCAGAGCTTTAAAATTTTATGCATCGGTAAGAATAGATATTAGAAGAATTGACAGCATTAAGAGTGGAACAGATGCTGTTGGTAATAGGATACGGGCAAGAGTAGTAAAAAATAAAGTAGCGCCTCCTTTTAAAAGTGCTGAATTCGATATAATGTATGGAAGGGGAATATCCAGGGAAGGAAGTGTATTGGATGTGGGTACTGAGATGGGAATTATAGATAAAAGCGGTTCATGGTACTCATATAAAGATGAACGCATCGGACAGGGCAGGGAAAATGCAAAAATGTTTCTGATGCAAAATGCTAAGGTAATGGATGAAATTGAAGAAAAAATTAAAAGTATGCTCAATATAGATACCGGTAAAAAAGAAAAGAAAGATATTGTAAAAGAAAAAAAATAAATTTTTATAAATATAAATATACTGATGCTCCGGTGATGTATATGCTGTGACAATATCGCAGAATAACAGCAGTGAGGCAATTCTGCTATTGACTTATACCACCTTAATGTTATAATATACTACGCTAAATAAGTGTTGCATTAAGTTTTACATTCAACTGAAAACTTCTTTTGTATTTTTATTGACAATTAGAATTTATTGTGATACTTTGCTGCAGGTTATTCAAGAGTTGCCGAGAAAACCCCCTCTGCTTGCAGTGGGGATGAATCGGTAAAAAATACGCTGGGGCACAGCGGAATTGATGCCTGTGGAGTTGAAGGGTTGTCTTCGACATTGAAGCAGGAAAAAGAATGCTTAGTAAACTAAGCAGAAGCCGCAGGGCTTGCTCTGTGGAGTGTCACTTTTGTGTTCTTTGAGAACTAAATAGTGTAAGTGTCTTTGAGCAAATTATTAGAATTAATAGTTTTTTTTGAGAGTTTGATCCTGGCTCAGGACTAACGCTAACGGTGTGCTTAATACATGCAAGTCTAACGAGCAATGCGAGAGTGGCAACACTCCTGCAAAGCTAGTGGCGAACGGGTGAGTAACG
>Ga0210003_1001126_pt1 | contig 23736 bp, 48 predicted proteins | sample LantaG_FD_182804 | JGI IMG/M metagenome (GOLD analysis project Ga0210003, IMG submission 182804) | Deep subsurface microbial communities from Baltic Sea to uncover new lineages of life (NeLLi) - Landsort_02402 metaG (SPAdes) (version 2) | ecosystem: Environmental > Aquatic > Marine > Oceanic >... | reverse complement strand
TCAATTCGTAAAACTGTACAAGAAATAAAGTAGGTGATAACATTACATTCTTTATCACCTCTGATAATCACTTCGACCACTTCAAGATACTAGATTTTTGTCAACGACCTTTTAAAACAATAAAACATATGAACGATGAGATGATACGCCGTTGGAATCAAACCGTTAAACCAAACGACTTTGTACTACACCTGGGAGACTTTGCTCTATCCGGAAGAAAACGTGTCAAAGAACTCAGAACCAAACTCAACGGAACAATACTTCTAATTCGTGGTAATCACGATGGAAGTAGACACACAATGCAAAACGCCGGCTTCCTAGTTCTACCCACCAAAACACTAGTAATCGGTAACATGATTTTTTCACACAAACCCCTACCCTCATACCAAACAAATGGTTGTATAAACATACACGGTCATATACATCACTTCAAAAACAAAGACCCAAAACACATAAACGTTAGTGTAGATGTGACAAACTTCAAACCCGTTCCAATAGAACGCTATCGTAAACTCGCCAACAAAATAATGGAAAAGAAGTAAACCTTTATATACTACCATCACATATCAAATACGAAACTTTATTACGTTTAATATTTATGCTCAACCATCATTCATCACTTCTGAGGGAATGAGCTGGTTGAGAAGAGGTTTAAGATTCTTCCTCTTTCCGTTTGCTCATTCTCTCCTACATTAACAGGTGAAAATAATGAAAATATCCGTAGTAGTACCCACACTTAATAGTGAAGAAGATATCAAACGACTTTTAAAGTCTATAGAAGATAATGGTATATCAAAAGATATAGAACTAATCGTTGTTGATGCAAATAGTACCGACTCCACCATATCAATTGCAAACCAATATAAATTTACAAAAGTAATTCACGCCGGCTTATGTTCCAAGGGAAAAGCCCGAAACGAAGGAGTGCAAAACTCCTCCAACAACATCATCGCAAACATTGACGCAGATACAGAACTTCTCCCAGGTTGGTCAACAGCAATACTATCTTCGCTTAAACATGCTGATATTGTTGCTGGCTATTCATCCAACCCAAACAAAAACAATCTACCCAGAGTACCTATCATAGTTGATGGTCAAGATATCACCTGGCCCTGTTGTAACATTGCTCATAAACAATCCGTCTTCAACTCCGTTGGTCTATTTCACGATTCCTTTACAATGTCTGCCGAAGACTGTGACTTCAACTTTCGATGTATCAAACACGGATACATCATAACCTATAACCCGAACATGAAACTATATCATCATCAACGAACCTCCTTCACAAAATTCTGTAAACAATCCTACTGGAACGGTTACTATAGAAAAGGTCTCCAAAAACTACATCCAGAGTTATCATTATCAAATATGCATAACCTACAATTTAAGAACCTATTCAGACTATCCTTCGGTGCTCTTGGATATCTTACAGGAGATTGGAGAACCAAGAAAGGAGAAAAGCATTCCTGAGTATGGAAATATAACAAAACTATTTAAACCTAGACATCATTACAGTTAGTAAATACTAATCAAAGGAGTTATATAAATGGACGTATGGAAAGAAAAATCAAGCAATAAGAAGAAAGTAAAAGTTGGAATACTCGGAAGAGGAAAAGAAAGCGTAACAGTAGACCAGGCAACCACAATAAAAGATTTAAGAGATATCCTAAGTCTCGACAGCGATGTCAAAGCCCTTGATAAACATGGGCACAAACTCAAAGACACCGAAAGTGTCAGCGATAGAGATGATGTGAATTTCGTACCAAATATTGAAGGCGGATGTTAAAGAAACTTTTAGTAACTATATTTTTCCTATTACTGGTAAGTACCGCTATAGTAAGTGCAGATATAAACGCTAATGATACATCTCCAACATATAAACCCGGAGATAATATTCAAACAACAATTACAATACACATAGCAGATAATTATACTGATAAAGTTACAATTCCAATTCCAAGAATTTATACAAACGAAGATATCAATCTTGAAGCATATAAATACTTAACAGTTGAAGTACGCTTTGAACATTTGTTAACAAAGGTTGAATACTTGTGTATATATTCAGATTTTGATTTATCAGGGTTTACACTAAACTTTAAAGAGGGCATTCCAACCTCAAAAGAGATAAGTATATTTTATTTCTTTCAACCGCCAGTTGGTGCTTTCTCAAACAACACGAGTTTCATCATAGAGAATATCAATGATATCAATCTCGAAGGAGAAGACGACAATATTTTTCCAGAATGGTTTACTATTCTTATTCTAGTAATGGCAATCCTTTCAGTAACATTTTTTGCCATTCCATTTCTTTTCACCATTTGGAGTGAAAGGTCAAGTTCTTCATCACGAACAGAAGAAAGAGAAAGTAGAAGATATTATACACCAGAACACACTCCTAAACCCAAACCCAAACCACCAGTCACATTTAAATGTAAAGGTAAAAAAGAAATATATGAACTTATTCCCGGAGACGGCATGTTTGATATAGGTATAAAAAAGTTCAATAACATGCCTCCATATGAAGAACAAGTAGAAACAATAAACAATTTAGAAGAAGTCATATCATTTACAGAATCCACAAAACACGCAACAGTAGACCTTGGAAAGTATGGAAAGTATTCTATCAAAATTAAGGACACACCAATAGTAAAACGCATCGAATCCAACGGAACTAGATCAGATAGAAATCCCTATATAGGAGATCACTATGAATTATGTATGGGTTCAGGAAAAACTCTTTATCGCAGTTGTTTCAAGAGCAAATTCTACAGTGAATGTTTAAGAGTTATCATAGAGTTACTAAAAAGTGAACATGGAAGAGGTTACAGGAAGTGGTCAGATTGTGGACTGTAGACGAAATGAGAATAAATAAAGAAGTACTTAACAAGATTAGAATTGAAGAACAGAAATACCCATACAGAGAATTTGGTGGGTATCTTGTGGTAAAGAAAAACGGATATGTCAAAGATATCATTTTTGATGTAGAAGACAGCAACCATGGGCATGTTGACTTTAGTGCATCAAATGTTCTTAAGTTACCCGACAAACAACAGAAACTTGTCAACGGTTGGTTTCATAAACACCCTATCAACGGACTTAGTGGTCTTGATAAGAACACTATACGAACACTAACAAACTTCTGGGGTGTGTGTTACACCATGGTTCTACAAGCAAATGGGAAGATACTTATGTTAAAGACCGTCAAAGGCAAATCCTTTAAAAACACCGACTTTGATCCAGTAGACTGGAAGTTCTGGAAAGACAAGAAAGAGAACCCACAACCAACAAAACACAACCTGGTAGTTGAAGTGTTTAAGAAAGAACTTCCATTTGGTAAGATGAAAGTAAAAGAACCCACATACAACACAACAAGAGAATTCAAAGTTATAGATACAATAACACAAGAAGAAAGCAATTCCTTCACAATCTTAGAACTACTAAAAGACAACAACCTAACATTTGACAATGTACTCTTAACACGACAGCAAGTCATTCAAAGACTATTCGACAATACTCTAAAACCCATACAATACACAGGATGTATAACTCAAGAAGGAGATCCGCTTTATGAAGAAGACAGAGTTTCTTTCTTTGGAAAGTTCCAAGTACAAAAAGAAGGAATAATACAGTTCAAATCCGGTGGTTGGAAAATCACAACCTTCGAATGGGGTAAACTAAACGAGTACAACCTATTTGATGAACTGCCAACAGTTAGACTACTACCAAAAAAATCACCACATAAGGAGATATCAAATGACAGACCTATATAGAAATCAATCTAGTATCCTAAACATAGAAGATTACGACTACCTTAAAATCGCAATTATAGGTCTAGGAAGTATAGGAAGTTTTCTCTCCATTGCCTTAAACAAACTTGGTTTCAAGAACCTGATACTAATAGATGATGATATCATAGAAGAACACAATATTACAACACAGTTCTACTTTAAAAACTCCATTGGAGGAACAAAAGTCAACGTAATATCACAATATCTTACTGGAAACATAAGTACATATAATACACGAGTTACACCCCTCAATAAGATAGACGCCGATATTGTATTCATCTGTGTAGACACCCTTAAACAAAGAAAGTTCATAACCAAGTCAATACTAGACAGTTACGAAAAACTTAACAAACCTCGCCTAATCATTGACGGTAGAATGCATCGACTGATTTTCCAAGTACACACCATACCAATTGAAAACCAAGAACTACTAAACAGATATGTTGAAAGTACAATGGATAAAGAGTTCACTGGTGCCTGTACAGAGAAAGGAATTATACAGAACATCTTCGCAGTCACATCAATAATGATAGAACAACTAAAAAAAGTTCTAAAAGGAGAAGAGTATCATGCAACAATACACGCTGACTTTGAGAGACTAACTTTTATAACAACAGACCTACAGAAGTCTACAAAAGAAGACGACATCGAAGAAATGATAGATGTTGGAGAATAATAGGAGGTAAAAAATATGTCAGAAAACATAAAAATATATAACACACTGGAATACTCTGTCGGTGACAAGAGTGTTGAAAAAGAAAGAATTGTCTTTGAGACAACAGAAGAAATGAGACAGGCAAAGCAGGATATAAAAGATGGTGTAGACTTTGAAGTTCGGGTACCGGATGAAAAGTTCATACACCTTATAGTATCTGTTCCTGTGAAAGAAATAAGCACAAAAGTATATGAACATAAAATAAGCTTAACAGCTAAGGAGTTGAAAGAATGATAATGTGGATAATCCTACTAGCAATAGTAGGAGTAATAATAACAATAATAGGAATAATGGCAACACTAAGAGTTGTTGTTCCAACAAATTGCGCTGATGTAGTAATCAAAGGTAACAAGAGAGAAGTATTTTCTGCAGACACAAGATATAGTACAGAAGGAAACGCTGTGTATTATGCAATACCAGCATGGGTTCCAGGATTAGGTAAGGCAATACGAAGAATGCCATTAGAGATGTTAGAACTGAAAGTACCCAATTTCACTGCATTCGATGAGAACAGAGCACGTTTCGATTGTGACATCGTTGCTTTCGTTGTAGTTAAAAATGCCGTTGAAGCATCAGTTCGTATGCCAGACACCCCACAACTTATGGAAGCGCATCTATCAAAAATCTTACAAGCAACAACTCGTGACACTACAACAAAGAAATCAATTCGTCAGATTATCAACAACAGACAAGACATAATCGAGATCATTAAGCCACGACTTACAGAATCAATAGAAGACTGGGGACTTGAACTTAAGAACATTGAACTTATTGAGTTCAAAGATGGACCAGAAAGTGAAGTAGTTACAAACATTTCAAACATCAGAGAAAAAGAAATCAACACAGAGATGAGGGAAAAGAACGCTGACCAAGACATGAAAGCACGAGTTAAAGAAGCAGAGACGAGAGAAAAAGCAAAAGTACGAGAAATCATGCAAGAAGAAATGGTTGCAAAGAGAGAAAAGGAAAAGAACAAACTTGTTTTCGCCAAAGAGAAAGAATCCAAAGAACAAGAACTGGAAGTTACAAGGGTTGAACTTGTTAAACGCCAACAAATCGATAAAGAGAAAGCAGAAGTTTACGCAGAACAACAGAAAGAAGTTGCTCGTATCGAAGCAGAAAAGAGAAAAGAAGTTGAAGCAATCATCAAAGTACAGAAACAATTACAGGGAGAAGGAGATAAACTCCGTGACGAAAAGATAGCACAAGGTAAAGCCGCTCTAGAAGCAATACCAATTCGTGAGAAAGGTCTTGCTGAAGGAGAAGCAATCAAGGCAAAACTAATGGGTCAAGCAGACGGTAAAAAGAAATTACAAGAGGTTCTAAGTAAGTTCACAGAACTACAAAAAGAAGTAATGGTTGTTGAAGAAGTTGTTGAGAAAGACAAACAAATTGGAATCACTCTTGGAAAAGCATTCCAGAACGCAGACATCAAGTTACTCGCCGGTGGAAACGAAGATGGATTCGACTTTGCACGATTTATCGAGAGTATCAAAGTTGGAAATCCAGAAGGAGCAGATGCACTTCTAAATAAAGTAGCAAGAGACAATGACCTTGGATTCAAAGACTGGAAACATGCAATCGCTACCATAAAAGATCCAGCAGTACGAAAGCAAATGCAGGACACGCTAGAGAAAGAAGTCATACCCAAAATTAAAAAGGGTAGAAAGATTGGGGTGGCATAATCATCAAACACAAACACGAATGGAGACAACTGTTAAAACGTGGACATCAAACCATGTACCACGGTGGATACTATTGTATCCACTGTCTCAAAACTGTACAATCAAAAGAAGAACTGGAGTAATTAAATGAAACAGATTAGGTTATTTGAGGAAAGTATATTTGAAAACATAGACACCACAATGACATTTGAAGAACATATCAATGACTGGATGAGAAATCATACAGTTCACACCGTTTTCCCTGTAGGAAAAGGAGATGGATTTCTTCAAATTTGTGTAGTATATGAGGAGGAATAAAAATGGAAAAAGTAAGTATAAATTATGCCGATGGAAATTGTAGAACAATAGTAACAGATTCAACAGCACTTAAAACCCTGTTGAAAGAAGCTGTAGAACAAATGGGAATAGATTACATCTTCTTAAACAGTGTAGAACGAACCACAGATGAAAAGAAGATTGACTTATTCGTTAATCTAAAAAACGTGAAGAGCATAGAAATCCAGAAGTGATACCGTGAAAAGAGTAGGAGATTTTCTAGTTCTTGGAGATGAGGCAATAAGAATCTCAGAAATACGGGCAGTATACACACTTAATAAAGGATCAGCAATCAAGTTTAGAGGACTTAAGGAAACACAGTATGAAGTAAGTAGTAGTACACCCATAGACATTCTACGTGCTATACAAAAGAAGAAATAACTAAGAGCAAAGATATATCATTGGGAGAAGTATGTTAAAAGATCATCATAGTATAGAACTATTAGGAATAGTAAATAATATATCTAAGAAGTTATATCATAGGGAATTGAGAATTGTTCTCACCCTTGTTTTTACAGCTATATTATTACTGTTAGCAAGTTTTAACATATTAGACCCTGATATAATTCTTCTTTCTCTTGTATGTCTTCATCTCATATCTACATTGGTTACAGAACATTCTCATAACAAAAGATTATTAAGATTAAACTTAGCACTTCAAAGAACAACAAATGTTCTAGTAAACGCCAGTCAAGAAGAAATGAATTCAAAATAGAATGATTAACTAAATATGGAAACCGCCGAAACCTTTATATACCCGTGAAACATTCTAATTACGGTGATAAGTGAAATGAAAACTGATAAAAACTCAAACCAAATAAGAGGCGAGAATATCATAACTGGACATGCATCTTTTAAAGATGGTAAAATCTCCTACCCGAACAAACCCAAATCAGTCTGGGATGAACTCTACTGAGGTGAACAAATGAATACACTATCAATTGACGATATCAAACTTGCCATAGATAACTCTCCTGACTTTACAATCAAATGTCTACTTACAATCTACGATAATCAAACACAAGATGAGAAACAAACAGAAGACACGAAACACAACAACGGAGTTGGTTTCACTGGTGCCGATGGTTTCATACTTACATCATTCGCTAAACAAGTAATAACGTTCAACAGTACACCAGAACATCTTAGACCGTATAAACAACCATTGAGTTACAAACAGTTCAATATGGTTAAAGAGAAAATGCCAAAGTACGCAAAACAACTTCAACAGTATCTCACAAAGGAGGACTAAAAATGTTGAAACTCTCACCTCAATCCGCCGAAGGACTACATAAGCTTTCACAAGACCTTCAAACACTATATAAGAATCACTCTGAGAAAACCATCAACACAACACAGAACCAACAACCAGAACAGAACTATACTGTAAGATTCGGTTTCTTAGATGTTCTTAAAATCAGTGCATACTTCATAGTAGCAGTTGCACTTATCAAAACAACATTCCTTATTCTGAACTGGTGATTACAATGATATGTGATTTTTGTGGAAAAGAGAAAGAAGAAACAATAGACTTCGAATCCGTATTCTATTCACTATCAATCTGTAAAGCTTGTTTGGAGGAATAAAAATGAGAAAAGTAGATAAACAAATAATTGGTATATTTATATTCATGATTATTGTGGTAACTGTTTTATTAGCAGGAGTACTAACTATGGAACATTCCACATATATAGGAAAAGTAGTTAACACAGATATCATTCTGAATGATGATGGATCCGTAAGCTATATGATATTACATTTCGAAGATGGAACAGATTTAGATATCTTTTCACCTCAACAGAATACTGATTTTACAGTACATTCTCAAATCATTATTGAGGTCAGAAAGAACCCTGAGTGGTTATTTCCTCAAGAACACTATACAGTTATGAAAATTATAAAAGTTCCAGATGGTGAGTAAATGCCAGAAATAATATGTTTAGAATGTGGAGTGTCAAATGACAAAGAAAGACACTATTGCCGAAACTGTGGATTTGATATTACACAAGTTGAAATATATATGCATCAGGAGTGGTAAAATGAAAATCGCAGGTATTATAGAACCAGAAGATGAACATATCATACATGTGTTCTCTAACACCCAGTTTTCAAGAGAACTTCTTTCAGAATATAAATTTAGAAAGGGATATGAACTTATGATGAAATTAGAAATGGAGGAACAATATGACAGAACATAATGTATTTATTGAAGAAGAATTTGAAACAGATATCGACATTGACTTTTCTCACTTTTCAGATGAAGAAAAACTGAATATCATACGTGCAATTGTAAAGAATGAAATCTTTACCTTCGAAAGAGTTCAAGTATGTTACTCTGGAGAAACCACTGTAGATATTGACGTAGAAAATTCATATGGTGACTGATTGAAAGTAACAACAGAATGTCCACACTGCCATAACAGATGGGACCAACCAGAATACAAGTGGTGTCCATTATGTGGTGGGTGGTTAAGGAAGATATGATAAATTAGAGAAGGCAATGAAAGAAATGTGTGATTTCAATGTTGATAGAAAATTATGAATATGTTGTATCCTAAGGAGGAATGAATAATGGTAGTAATAACAGTATCAGAAAAAGAAACAAAATTTAAAGATGAAGTAACACTTCGAATTTGGGATGAGTTAGTTGATATAATTGAGCAAAATGGCATTTCTGTTTATTTCCTAAAAGATAGTAAACAAATCAACGATGGTATAAAGCAAATAGTTGATAAACTATACGATTTTGTTTCTGATGTAAAACAAGACAAGAGGCTAATTGAATTATATCATGAGGGAAAGAAAATGGACAAACTTATAACCAAAGAGTGTGATGAAAAATAACAAAATGTGGTAGGAAATGAAATGTCCCTTTAGTCTAAGAAACAAAAAACAAGTTATACGATTCGATGAGATAGACCCCTACAATCCTCAAAACAGAGTTAGAGGATATGTTAATAGAAGACAAGGTCAACTCTACGGTGCTCTGTATATCACTCATGTAAATGATAAACCACAATATCAACTTATATACTCTGCTCCAAAACAACACTACCCATTTGAGAAATCCTATGTTAATTGGGAATTTCCTGAGTGTGATTATGTAGATTTATACAAAAAATTAGATGGGACATGTATCATCTCATACACATATAAAAACAAAAAAGGTGAAGTATTTCTTACTTATAAAACTAGATTAAGGCCATTCCTAGGTTCTGGAAGATACGGAAACTTCTTTGAGTTATGGAATGAAATGTTAGAAAAGTATTCAGAAATAAATGATTATGTTTTTGATACTTATCATAATTGTGTGTTCGAGTTGTATGGGAAGAGAAATAAGATACTGATTGATTATGATACACCATTAAATACAAAATTAATATTTACTATAAATGCATCAAATGGACAAATATATACACCAGACTCTTCGGCTGAAGGACTTAATCTAGTGAAACTAGAAGGTGAAGGAATATTAACTGATTGGGATGAATATAACTTAGAAGGCAAAATGAACACATATAGAAGAATACAAACAGAATTAGAAGAAATGTTAGACATAGATGAGGATAACAAAATAATGAAGGGTGATGAGGGTTATGTATGGTATTTTATGAAAGATGGACATGCTATTCAGATTAAATGTAAACCACCCACAGTCCTTAAATATCACTGGTCTGGAGACGCCATCCCCTATGAATCAGTTTATACAACTGTAGTTAATGCCTTTGAGAACTTCGATACCCCTTCCTTCAACGATGTTGTAACCCTACTCAAAGAAGAATTCGATGATAGCAAAATAGAAAAATCCAGAGTGCGAATTACAAAGTGTCTTAACAAAGTTTTGTTTGATAGAAAATTCCGAAGTAAACTTGCAGGAGACTACAAGAAATTAAACATAAACATCAATGAAGATAAAGTTACTGTAATGAGATGGTTCGGCACCCACTACCCAAGAAGTGAGGCAAAGAGAATTTACAGGGCACTAAAACAGTATGAGGAGAAAAAATGAGAAAGACACTAAGAAAAGATTTACAACTTGAATATAATTATGAAGAGTTAGATGGACTATCATCTAACGATTATCTTAATGCTAAAGAAGAATTTGAGTTGTTAATAAAGTTAGTGGAGGAAAAAGAATGAATATACAAATAAAACTTGAAAAGTATCTTATCACAAAAGATGATATTGGAGAAGTTGAATGTAATATGTGTGAACGTTCAAGTGTTAAGAAGAATGAAACATGGTATGAAGGAGATTTTGGAAACACATCCTTGCTTGTTTGTAAAGATTGTTTTAATAAACTATCATCGAAGTTGAACAATATCAACTGGTGTAAGTTACTTGATGGTATTGCCTGGTCATATTATAATCCAGAAGATATTTACTTTTCTGATAAACCACAAATAGAAGGGCATGATACATTTATGGATATAGATGACGTGAACGAAAGAATTACAAAACGAATTAATTCAATATATAAGGAGTAAAATGAATATAAGTTGGAGAGTAAAGGCAATTGCTATAACATTGATTATTGCGTCACTATCAGTTATTGTTATAAGTGACTTTGAAACTAATGTTGTAATAGAAGATATCAATACCAATTCACCATATATTAACATTCCAGTAACGTGTACTCCCTCTCAACCAATTAAAGCGTGGGAGTTTTCAATAACATTTGACCCTGCCATACTACAAGCTACCAGTGTTGAAGAGGGTGATATATTCGATGGATATACCACCTTTTACAATCCCGGTGATATCAATAACACCGCAGGAACAATAACAAGTATTTACAATCTAATAGTTGGACCTGGTATGATTGAAGAACCAGGAAGTTTAATTGTAGTTAACTTTACAACCATCAGTGAGGGAACAACATTTATTACAATTGAAAACCTGGGCATAACCAATACAACAGAATATGTTCCAGTGAGTGTTGATAACGGAACAATACTTGTTGATGTAACATCACCAGTAATAACCAACATATCCATTCTTCACGCTGAACCACAAGATACTACTATAGGGTGGACAAACATATCCGCTGAGATAGTTGATAACTTTTCAGTTGAAACTATTACTATACATCTTCAAAACCCCGATAGCACCTGGAGTAATACAACGTTCTATGGTTCACTAAATAATACATTATCACATGGACACTATTCATTCTTTATTAAAGCGATTGATTCCGCTGGGAATATAGAAACAAGTGAAGTGACTTATTTGTTAATCTCACCAAATTGGGATATCAATAGTGATAGAATAACTTCACTATTTGATTTTGTTCTGGTATCAAGTTCATATACACAAACTGGAGCTTCTGGATGGATCCGTGAAGATGTTGACAACAGTGGACAAATAGATGTAATTGATTTTATCATTGTGTCAATTCATTATAACGAAACGTGGTGATATCATTTCCAGCACTGAAGTAATAGTGGCAAAGAAGTGTTTGGATTGTGACGAACTTTTGCTTTCTTACCCTAATAAACGGCGTTGTAAGAAATGTAAGAGACTATGGGATAATGAAAGATCAAAAAAGAATCAAAAAAGAATAAGAGATAAAAAAGGATTGATTGCTGGGGATAACGGAAAATGTATTACGTGTGGTGTAGACATATCTCATTTTTATGCAAGTAGATTAAGATGTGATAAGTGTAGAGGTTCTATAAATTATAAACAACCAATTGTTGCAAGAAAGTGTACAATATGTGGAGAGGTATTTGCAAAGTCTATTGGATTGTATTGTTCAGATGAATGTAGAAAAATTGCAAAAAGTAGGCAACAAAAATTTTATCATACAACACCAACTAAGTATAAGAAACACATAACTAAACCTAAACCCTTATCTACAGATGAAAGATATAATGAAATAAAAAGGATTTCTGAAAAGTATGTTAGAAATAATTTTAAAAAGTTAGTATATGATCAGAAAGTAGAAGCTTTAGGAACGTTTGCAACAGCCCAAGTATTTGTTAAGAACAAAGATTGTGGTATAAGGAAAAAGAAAGATGGAACACTTGATTGTGAGAAAGAGAAACAAACAGTTAATTTTCTAAGAAGAAAAACATATTCAGACGATGGTTATCAATATAGTGGAACCGAGGGAGATTTCATAAGAAATGTTATACCACACTTCTTTGACAATCCTCAAATGTATAAAAGAAAAAATAAGGTGTAAAAAATGTATAAACGAATAGATAAGATAGAGAATGGTGTTATCGTTCATGGAAACGATTCCTCTGAAGAAGAAACACCAAGAACATATTATGAAAATTTAAATGATGCATTAGCAGACATACTAGGAGAAGTAAGAGAAACGTGGAAAGAAAAAGAGTCATATGTAGAAATTCGTTGGGGTTAAAATGATACTCAAAACCATAAAAAACCCCTCAATTCAACCCTACGAAAACAAAATCATCTGTCCAGAACTAACATTCATCGGTGTAAAAGAACAACCAGATTTTGGAGAACTTGAAATCATCTATTACCCAAACAAACTCCTAATAGAATTAAAATCTCTCAAACAGTATCTTCACTCTTTTAGAAACAAACTAATGAGTTACGAGTCATTCGTAAACATTATATATGATGACATTGTTACTACATATCATCCGAACAGATTAATTCTCTCTATGACCCTAAAACCTCGTGGTGGAATATCATCTGTTCTAAAAATAGATTCAAATTGGAGAAAATAGTATGGTAAGAAAATATGTATTCTCAAAAAAAGAACTAGAAGCACTCCTAAAGAAGTATGGGTCTTTTAGAAAGGCTAGTTTAGCAACAGGAATATCAAGAGACACATTAAAGCGACACGCCGTAGAACAACAAATATCATTTAACAAACTCAAGAAACCAAATCTAAAAAGAGCTGTAGAAAACTATTCACCGTTTACTGACCAAGAACTAATAGACCAGTTACATGAACGAAACTACTTTGTTACGAAAGATCCTCAGAAACAAGATTACTCTTTCAAAGGCAATCTTGAGGCATTCGAAGGTGATACTTACAAAATCGCCGTTATGGGTGATACTCATCTATCAAGTAGATACCAACAAATATCCCACTTGCACACATTCTACGACTACTGTGAAAAACAGGGAATTACTGATGTATATAACACCGGTGATATACTTGATGGTAATGGACATGTTTATAGAGGTCAAGAATTTGAACTTTTTGTTCATGGTGCAGATAGACAAGTTGACTATGCTGTAAAGAACTATCCAGAACGTAAAGGAATGACAACGCACTTTATCTGCGGGAACCATGATGAGAGTCATTACAAAACATCTGGTCTTGATATAGGTAAGGCGTTATCACGAAGAAGAAGTGATATGAACTACTATGGTTTCTACGGTGCAAAGATTGATATCAATGGTGTAAAGAATTTGATATATCTTAATCACGGTGCCGGTGGTGGAGCATATGCCCGATCGTACAATCTGCAAAAATTTATAGAACAGATGGCACCAGACCAAAAACCCTTTATGTTGTTCCAAGGACACTATCATACTATGTGTTGGTTACCAATGTATCGAAACGTCAGCGCCTGGAGAACCCCATGCTTTCAATCACAAACACCCTACTTAAAACGAAAAGGTCTTTACCCAGAAATCGGTGGACTCATAGTTGAATTCAAGATACATAACAATAAATCCACCGTTCCAAAAGTAGAATTAGTTCCCTTCTACGTTCCAAAGAAAGATGATTACTAATGAGAACGTGTATACTTTGTGGTAAAGAAATTACTGGAAAGTGGTATTGTAGGGACTGTTATAGAAAAGGTTCAGGTAACTCTGAGTCAAGAAAAAAGTCTAACCGAAAGGCACAAGAGAGAAGAAAGAATAGTAAAGTTTAAATACTCAATCATCTATATATACATTGTAAATAATGAGGTAAAAGTAATGGAGATATCATATAGATGAGTACAGAAATCATAAGTGAAGAAGACAATATGAATTTCAGTCTCACCAGATTTTGGGCTGGTAAGAAAACAATGTTTCAAATTACTCAAAGATACAAAAATAAAACCAATGATTCATTAGTACGAACTGTGTTCGGTTATGTTCACGTATCAAAAGAAGACCTAGAAGAAATGTTAAGAAGAATTAATGCAAAAGAATAAAGTATGTCCCTACTGTGGGACCAAACTAGAAATACAACCAGAACACTACTGGTGCAACAATTGTAAAAAGAAGTTCTTTCGAAGATGGTGATGTTAAATGAGATGCCCAAGATGTAATAACATTCTTATAGTTGAAAAAACAACAATGAATAGTGAACCGATTAGCATAATGAAATGTTTATCGTGTAACTATATGAGGATAAAACATGAAACATAGTACTCGTTGCGAAAATGCAAACCCAAAATCCATATGTAAGTGTAAGTGTGGAGGTAGCCTGCATGGTGTTGCTCACAAAAACAACTCCTCTACAAGTTGGGTTAGAACTATCAACTCCAACGTAGGTGGTCGTGTCGGTAAAGTAATAGACAAACTTATGGGAAAGAAGTTCCAGTGTTCCTGTAACACTACGTTCACTATAAATCACTTTCTTGCCTATGACCACGATGGAGGTTATGAAGACTCCAAAAACAACAAGTGGTGGGTTTTTGTTGAGTGTCCAAACTGTGATTATCAATGGAGTGTAGACAAACTACTTGCACGAATATCAACACTGGAGGAATGGTTATGAAATGTATAGATAAAAAGGAGAAATGGTATAAAAGCGTATCAACTATCACTTGGGCAGATACTTTTCTTTTATGTTGTTATGCATTTGTTTATGGTTTGGGTGTGGCAGTTATATTATGGTTATAATAGGAGGAAGAAAAATGAATTCAACAAGAGAAATAAAAATAGGCAAATGCACGATTGTAATAGAGAATGTTCCAGACACCATAACAGAAGACCAACTTAAATCATATGCTATGATGCATCTGTATCAAATAAATAGAGATAAAGCAGAACAAGAAATGAGTGGTGCAAACACAGCGAGTTGATAAAATGAGAACTGATAAGTATTTATGGGGAATATGTGAAGACATATACAGACAGTTATATAAAGAAGCTGAACCATCAGCAGACTTTGATGAACTTACAAAATCAGGAGAGGCTTCCAAAGAGAACTGGTTTATGAATTACTTTTTAGACGAAGAAAGAGAAGTAGAGATAATTGAGAGTTTCTTAAAGAAACACAAATGTACGCCAGTTGAAAGAAAAAAGATACGAATGGAAGTGTACCTAGGTTGTGCTCCAACTAGCGTTAAGAATAAAACAAAGGAGGTGAAAAATGAAACGTGAAGAAACAATATACATCTGTGAAAGATGTGGTGGAGATATAAGGATACCCACAAAGAAAGTAGGGCCAATCCATTTATCTGCGAAACTACCAAAAGAATGGAAGTCCATATATTCACCAGAAAACGCTAGCGTAACAGTGTGTCATTCTTGCTTAGCAGATGCAAAGAAACACTGGTTGAATTTTATGCAAGATGAACCAACCAGCAAAAAGAATAGTGTGGAAAAGTAAGAAAACTTTAAATACAACATATTGTATATCAGGTTGTGATACTATGAAATCAGAAGAGTTAAATGAAATGTTTAAAGAGGCAACGAAATGGGTTACTGAGTCTGAATATAAGACCCTTAAACGTAATGGAAATATCTCTGTTATGTTACAACATATAATCTTTTCTCCAGAACACAACGAAATGTTCAGAGACATCTTAGCAAATTTAACAAAAGAACAGGTTACCGAGGTAACAAATACTATAGCTATGTTAATGGAGAAACTAAATAACAAAGAGATGGGTATTATCATAGTAGCACTTACATATCTTATCACTGAAACGATAAGAAAGTTTGGAGAAGAGATACAAGGAGAGATAGCATGAGTTACAAAATAGGAAGATGTCCAGAGTGTGGTCACTTTATTCATGTTCACACAAAACGCAAAAAAACATTAATCAAAAACACTTGCGAACATATCACTGCAGGTCCCACAACGAGAGCAAAAGGATTAGAATTACTCAAACGAAACTATTAAATATCACAATCTATATGTACGATATTATGAACGAAGAAGAGTACAGAAAACAACACCCAACTCACTGTAGTAAAGAATGTGAAGTTTACTCAAGAGTAGTTGGGTATCTGCGACCAGTAAAACAGTGGAACACCGGAAAGCGCCAAGAATTTGAAGACCGTAAGACATTCAAAGACTTTGATAAATAACGGGTGGATACGTGATGTATGAGAAAATGTTATATTTCCATAATTTTTTCTATTCATATATCATGCCTTGTTTCTTGTGCATCACGCCACAAACCTAAAAATGTGATAGATATGGAAAAACCCAAATGTCCAAGATGTGGTTCAGAAAGATATTGGATTCATCGAAAGTTTACCAACATCTGGTATGAATGTGTAGAGTGTGGATATAATTCAGGAGATGAAGAATGCGAAAAGCAATTGCTGGAATAGCTTTATCAGCAACAGGAACAGCAACATTAGTTTTCGGTTTACTTCATAATTTACTTTCTGTTATTGTTATCTTACTTGGGTTATTTTTTATATCTGTTTATGGAGAAGAACGAAATGACTAAACTCCAGTGTGGTTGGGAAGATGAATGTACAGAAGACAATTGTCTTAACTGTCCAAGAAAGTATAAAATAACAATAGAAGTCACAGAAGCAGAATTATCATGTGTTGAAGACTTTGGAGTTGCTGACTTGAAATTCCATCAAGAAGAACAACCAGAACTTATTGAACTAATGCAAAGGGTTATGACACACTTAATGATGAAAATGTTTAAGGAGACAGAATGAGCTTAATAGGAAAACCTCATGTAGTTGATACTAAATATTATAGAGTATCACCTGAAAGAGGTGTTACAGTTATTGATGTTTATCTAAAAGAGAGAATAGATAATGCGAAAAAGATATATAAAGAATATTGTTCTAAACCACATTGGTTCAAGGAAGAATATCCAGAGAAGTTTGATACCTTTGTAAACTCACAGGAAAGTAAACAGAGTGTACACTCTTGGGATGTGATGTGGAGAGAATGGTTATTTGATTATTGTTTCGGAGGTGAGGAATGATTAAAGAAGAACAGTATATATACATATCAGAAAATGGGCAAACCATAATTATCAATTATCCAGATGCAAACTGTTTTGCTATAGAAACAGTGATAGACATTGATGATATGATAGAATGATATAAAATTTTTAGAAACACTTAAATACCCATTAGTTGATACTATATACGGAGAAAAATGTGAAAGGAAAACTAGAATGAACGAAATCTGCCCAAACTGTAATAAACTCTGTATCATTAGTGAACACATTTGTTGGTGTCCAAGATGTGGGTATACATTTACTAAGCATATGAATATTAAACACGATGACGACATTGGTATAAGAAGAAGTACTGAAAATGTAGATAGGGATTAAATGAAAATAAAACTATATGGACTACCAACTTGTAGTAGATGTAAAACAGCAAAAATGATGTTGGAGAAACGAGGTATCAAGTTCGAATACCTGCAGGCAGATATAAATTCATATGAAGATTTACCAATACTTTATATAGGTAATAAAAAATACTCTGCAAAAGATGCTCTACTTAGAATTAGGGAGTTAAAATGAGAAAAATTATAATTGTTCTTTTAATACTGACTTTAGTAATTCCAATATCTTTAAGTGCTATAGATGCAGATTTGTATCTCGAAAATAGTGAAACAATCATAGTATCATGTCACTCAACAAGTGGTGAACGCTTTTATAACATTACAAACGATGATGGTCAACTAATAGTTGAAGAGATAATAGAATCTAATGAATCCACATCAAGTTGGTCTAACTGGAGTCCCTGGTGGGTTATGTATAATGCTCCAAAACCTTCACACAATGTTTATTGGATACATGAGTGTTTTGGAGGTTCTGTAGAAGTTGAACCATCGGATTCTACTTATACATTTGAGTTAGTTACCAGGTGGAATACCGTAACCGCTCCAAAAAATATAGCAGTTAATGATATTGTGGTTATTTATAGAGGAACAGAGTTTAGTTGGTCAGAAGCATATAGTTTTAGAATTGTATATAGATATGTTTTTACTATAGATCATGTAAGAGTATCATATTTATATGAAGGAACACAATATAAAATTTATGCTTATAGAGAATGTTCAATTGTGATGTGATAAAATGAAATGTCCTAAATGTGGAAGTGAAAATATAGAATATAGATTTAAGTATGGATATTCGTGTCCAGATTGCAAGTTAAGAATACATAGGTGATAAAATGAAAGAAAAAAACTATTGTGATAAGTGTGAAAAGACAACTTGGCATAACTACGAAGCAACAACAAAAAATACAGATGGTTATACAGAATGCTTAACTTGTAATAACAAGAGATACTTTGATAATCTTAAGTATGGCAATATCAAAGCAAAAAGTAAACTACAAAACAAATGGAGATAATCGAAAACTTTATATACTCACTTTGTATTACTGTTAGAGAACCAGTATTACAGTGAAACCCAATAAATAACTGTGAACCAAAAACCGTTTGAAACCCACGAGTTATATGTATTCATTTGATCACAACGAAACATTTAAATACTCAAATTGTATTACAGTTATTATGAATGTTCTATTATCTAAGTTACAATCGGTACCCGTGATGATATGAAAGATTTAGTAAAGAAAAAAGATGGACTTCTTGCTGAACCATTGATAAAACCAGAAAGAGATAAACCATCATTATACAGAACTGCAAGAACCAATTTAGATAAGAAATTTAGTAGAACGAGACGTAGAAGAAGGCGTAGATAAGAAAAGGTGTTTAAACTATGTCATTTAATCAAATGCTAAGTTCCAGTAATTCAAGTCGTTTGCGACTCCTCAGTTTATGAACTGATAGCATTTGCTATTTTTATACTGATGTGCCCGAGTGGATTAGGGACCAGACTTAAAATTTTAAGGGTTATACTCAAAATCCATTTGATGAGATATCTGGGTGGGTAGCCACAACGCAGGTTCAAATCCTGCCGTCAGTACTGCCAGTGTAGTCAAGTGGTCAAAGACATCGGGCTTAGACCCCGTGCTTAGTGCTACATCGGTTCGAATCCGTTCACTGGCACTGTGCAGAGTTGGTAGAGTTTGGTCAAATTACCACAGCTTGCTAAGCTGTTGAGTAGAGATACTACCCAGGTTCAAATCCTGGACTCTGCGTTGGAGAGGTGACCGAGTCAGGGCTAAGGTGTGCCGCTTGAGACGGTAAGTGTAGTGAACCTGCACCGGGAGTTCGAATCTCTTCCTCTCCGTTGGAAAGAATAGAAAACTATATAAACACATAATGTATTACAGTATTGTGGAAGTGTAAAGTAAAGTTACTTCGATTGGATTTGAAAAAACACTTTACTTAGATATCTCCACAACTGCAACTAAACTTGGTCATGCTTGCTAGTTGCCTGGAAGTGTAAGATAGGGTTACTTCGATAGATCGCAAAATCCATTTGTTTCTATCCCTCGGGATAGATTTTACCCTATCTACTTATCTCCAACTCTCAAAATATGGGAAGTGATATAATGAAAGTAAACACTCGAAAAAATGTTAGAAAAGAAGTAGAAGATGTAAAAACTACAAACTATGAAGGTGGAGAAGCATTCAAACTTTCTCCAAAATCAAAACTTGTTCAACTAACATCAACATGCCTTTTTGGAGAACCAAAATTCTACGGTGAACTCGGTGAAACTGAACAAAAAATTGTAGACACTGCAACAGAAGTTGCTGAACATAATCCAAAGTTTTTATTACAACTTGCTCAGTATCTTCGAAACGAACAATATCTACGTTCAATATCAAATTACTTATTAGTGTTCTCTGCAAATCAATTATCATCAAAACAATATGTACGTGAGTACGCTCCGAATATTATCAAGCGTGCAGATGAGCTAACAGAGTCAATAACAATGCAACTTGATATCTTTGGTAAACCCATCCCAAATTCTCTGAAGAAAGGTATTAGAGATTCATTTCTTAACTTTGATTCCTACCAATTTAGCAAATATAATCGAAAGAACTCAAAAGGTGTTGTTACTTTTAAAGATGCGATTATGCTTACACATCCAAAACAACCAAGCGAACTTATCAAAAAGATATTAAATGATAAACTTGAAACACCTCTAACATGGGAAACAGAATTATCAACAAAAGGCAACAAAAAAGAAGTATGGGAAAATCTAATTATCAAAAAGAAAGTTCCATATATGGCAACGCTAAGAAACTTACGAAATATTTTAAACACAAAGGTGGATGTTCAGTATATCAAAATGATATGTGACTATATATCAGATCCAGAGAATGTTCGAAGAAGTAGGCAATTTCCATTTAGGTTCTTTTCTGCATATCGAGCAATTGAGAGTAATTCAAATCCACATACTTCAAAACTATTGGATGCACTTGAAGATGCAATTGTAGTATCATATAAGAACATTCCAAAACTACCAGGTACAACTCTAATTGCTTGTGATGTATCTGGGTCAATGGAACAACCAATTAGTAAAAATAGTTCAGTACAACGCTTTGATATAGGGTTATTACTTGGAGCAATGGCACATAAATTTACAGATGATAGTATAGTGGGTATATTTGGTGATACGTGGAAACCAATTAATTTATCAAAACGTTCTGGCATTATCAAAGACACTTTATATATGCATAAAAGAGAAGGTGAAGTTGGATATAGTACAAATGCACATTTAGTTATAGAATGGGCTATTGAAGAAAATGTACATGTAGACCGTTTTATGTTTTTCTCTGACAATCAAATTTGGAATTCAAAAGGGTGTTCTTGGCGTTCTAACTATTCTCAAAATGTTTTAGACTCTGGTGATATGAAAACAGCATATCAAAAGTTTCTTGAATACAAACGAAAAGTAAATCACAATGCCAAGATTGTAATATTTGACCTTGCTGGATACGGAACAACTTCTTTTCCAGAACAAGATAAAAGTGTAATTGGTATTGGAGGTTGGTCAGATAAGATATTCAAATTCTTAAAGGACCTTGATACTTCGCCTGAAGAACAAGTAAATTATATAGAGTCTAAATACTAAATTCCGGGGTAACATAGTAGCCTAGTGCACTTATTACTTCACACGAGTATCTCTCTTAGGAGTAGTGTAGTATGAAGTTACTTCGACTTGTAATCGAGTGACGGTGGTTCGAATCCATCCCCTGGAATTCTAATCAATTACGTATTGAAACCCATGAATGATTTGTGTTTATTTACCTGAACCGAAAACTTTATATACCCAACTTACATTACATGTATTTAATGATAACGAACACAAAACAGTATACGTACAGATTTCCTGTAGGTAATATGCCAGATAGGCGTACTGCCATACATGAATGATTGTGGATGTTTTTGTTATCTGTTTTTTAATGTTTTGTTCCACTCAGGTGGCAAGAACAATTTTTACTGCCACTATAGCATCAATGGATAATGCGGGGGTTTTGTAAACCTCAGATTGTCGGTTCGAGTCCGATTAGTGGCTTATTATCCTCGTGGTGTAAAGGTAACACACCTGGCTTTGAACCAGGCGAGTAACAGTTCGACTCTGTTCGAGGATGTACGGTGTAGCGTAACTTGGTAGCGCACGGGGCTCATAAAACAACCACACGGGTTATGTAATCCATGGGCTCATTGTGTACATGTTTGAGAAACCCTGAGATGAGGTTCGAATCCTCCGCCGTAACTGCTTTCGTGGTGTAATCAGGTAGCATACTACCCTGTCCAGGTTGTGATTCGGATTCAAATTCCGGCGGGAGCGTCAAAAGGTGAAAGAGCCATGCGAAAGAAATACGAAACAAAATTGGAAGAGAAAGAAGAAAAACGAACTATCTATATCGGGAAGAAAGAACTACTTATTACGTTCTATCATAATCCGAATGTAGTTGGACCGAGAAGTGAACACACTGGTTTACCGATTTGGGTTGGTGAAACAACTGCAAAAGGTAGTCTAAACGGTGGAACATTAATTGAGACAGTTGCAAACTGTTGGGTAAAAGAACCATATTCATATACCAGAGCACGAGTTGTTTCAGCAGGTAGATTACTCAAACAACTGAAACTGCCAACAGAACTTGCTGAACAAATGAAATAAACTCTCGTAGTGTAGAGGATAATCACGTTGGGTTCTCAGCCCTTCAACTTGGGTTCGACTCCCAACGGGAGTATTGTTCCTGTAGTGTAGTGGCAATCACGAAAGGCCTTCGACCTTTCAACTCGGGTTCGAGTCCCGGCAGGAACTTGCGATAGTAGTTTAGTTGGTCTAGAATTCCAGGTTGTGGTCCTGGAGACGTGGGGTCGTAGCCCACCTATCGCCTTGGAACAGTAGAACAATCTGGGAGTTCGCCACACTGAAGATATGATATCAGATATGTGGTTGTTGTCAGTTCAAATCTGGCCTGTTCCATTCACTATAGGCATGTAGCACAATCTGGTAATGCATTACGTTTACACCGTAACGATTGCGGGTTCAAATCCCTCCATGCCTATTGACATCGTGGCAGAATCAGGTAATGTCTTCGACTGCAAATCGAATGTTTACCCGTTCAAATCGGGTCGATGTCTTTGATTGGACCTGTAGATTAGCCAGGTAAATCGAGAGACTCTTAATCTCTTCATCACGAGTTCAAATCTCGTCAGGTCCTCTGGACTCATACCATAGTTAGGACAGAATGGGCAGGACTTTTAATCCTGTTGCCGAGGGTTCGAATCCCTCTGAGTCCACTGGTTCAGTTATGAGAGGAACTGAGTAATGAGTGAAAAAATCCCTTTCACAATAGGACCGTGTCCCAGTGGTTACGGAACCAGACTCATAATCTGGGAATCGCAAGTTCGAATCTTGCCGGTCCTATCATGGGCTGTTAGTGTAGCGCGGAAACATTTCGGTTTTGCATACCGAGACCAGGGGTTCAAATCCCCTACAGTCCACTAAATGTGATGTTAGCATAATCCGGTAATGCACTGCTCTGATAAGGCAGAGACTATTGGTTCGAATCCAATACATCACATCTCCACTTGATGTAACGGTAACATAGGTGGCTGTAGACCACCATTCATCGGTTCAACCCCGATAGTGGAGATTAAAGGGTGTGTAGCACAACTGGATAATGCAACTCCCTTCGAAGGAGTCG
>Ga0210003_1001125_pt1 | contig 23739 bp, 13 predicted proteins | sample LantaG_FD_182804 | JGI IMG/M metagenome (GOLD analysis project Ga0210003, IMG submission 182804) | Deep subsurface microbial communities from Baltic Sea to uncover new lineages of life (NeLLi) - Landsort_02402 metaG (SPAdes) (version 2) | ecosystem: Environmental > Aquatic > Marine > Oceanic >... | reverse complement strand
AGTATCTTTTCGTCTTTTTTTTGGGGGGGGGAGGGGTGACATTTTTTTTCCTTTTGCAGTTTTTCTTTCAGTTCCCTTCTTCCTTTCTCCCTTTTCCCTCTCTTCACGCGACACTGAACCCGGCCCCCTCCCTCCCGGAGTCGCGCTCGAACACGACCCGCCATCTCGGAGCGAGAGGATCGTCTTCGCAGTCGTCGCCGTCGATGCCTCCCCCGCCGCCTCCCCCTCCCGCCGCAGCCGCCACCGGAGAAGAAGGCGAGAAGGAACGAGGCGCGGCAGCCTTCCCTTCTCCTTCCCTCTCTTCTCCTCCGACCAGCTCGTCCGCCGTCAGCCTCAGGACCCCCTCCACCATCTCTCTTATGACGCCGCGGAGCCTCGAACCGCTCGCTCCGACGTCGGGATCGGCGTTCGCCTCCAGCAGCCAAGGGTTCCAGTTTCGGTCAACCAGAAAGTCAAAGCCGAAGAGCTCGAACGCCGAGGGCAGCGCGAAGAAGGAGAGCTCGGAGGAGACGGCCGCGAGGGTCTCCGCGACGAGCGCGTGGATGCGCCCGGCGAGGCGCCTCGTTTTCCGCGTCGCCTCGGTGAGGGAGATGCGGGGGGTGCCGCCTTGGGAGAGCAGGGCGGGGATCTCCGAGAGGAGAAGGATCCGGTCGTCGTCGTCGTCGTCGTCGCCTTCATCTTCGTCTTCGTCTTCGTCGCTGCCGCCGCCTCCTCCCCCCTCCTTCCCTCCTCCCCCCTCCCTCCCTCCTCCACCCTCTTTTCCTCCTCCTCCTTTTCCTCCTTCTCTTTTCCGGCAGGTGTTTGTCAGGTGCGCGTCCAGGTCTCCCAGAGGCGCGCCCTCGTATCCCGAGATCGCGGTGAGCGCGAGCATCCCTCCGAAGGAGAAGACTCTGAGCGCGCCGACGCAGAGGGCGTACGAGCGAACGTGCCACTTGCGAGCAGGAGGAACTTCGGAGGCGCCGCCTTCCCCTGCGCGTCCCCCGCCTCCATCCCCCTCTTTCTTCTCCATTAACCTTTGAGGAAGCAGGAGAGGGTCGTCAACGTACCGCTGCACGACCCACTCCCTCATCCTCGGCGCGGCCTCCAGGGCCCTCCTCAGGCCGATGCACCCGTCGACGACGGCAACGCCGGCAGCCCTGTTGGCGACCGACGGCTTCACTATCCACCTCGCCGCGCCTTCCGGGGCGTCCCGCACCTCGGGCAGGTCGCAGAGGGCCTCGTCGATATAGTCCACGTGATCGACCTGGAGCACGTGCGTCTCCGGGAAGCAGCCGACGAGCGGCGACGCCGGCCGCTTCGAGCACCACTTCTTCAGCCCGAAGCAGAGCTGGGCTTTCCGGGTCAGGCCCTTGCGGACGGCGTAGCTCGAGGCCATCGTCTGTCCCGAGGCCACCCTGTCCCAGTCGATGCGCTCGTACTCTCCCCAGTGGAAGCGGGACGAAGAGAGCGCGGGGTGGGGGAGGAGCTCAAAGGATTCTTGCCCGCGTTCTTCTTCCTCGGAGGAGGACGAGTTGCAGTCGTCGTCGTTTCTGGCTGCCGCCGGCTCCTCTCTCGTCACCTCGCAGCGGACTCCGTCGGCCCTCTCGACCCTCCAGCTCTCGCTCCGGGACGCGAAAGCCTCGAGGACCAGGTCGCGGAGGTAGGGGTCCTCGAGGTCGACCGTGGCGAGCGGGCGCGGGTCGTCGTCGCCGTCGAGGGTTGCTGCCGCCGCTGCTGCTGCCGCTGCCACCGCTGCCGCCGCTGCTGCGGCCGCCGACGCCGGCGCCGGGGTCGATTCGATCTCGCTCGACGACGCTTCCTCCGCCTCGTCGCTCGCTGGCTGCCCGACGACGCTGCGCTCGTCCCACCACGTCATCGTTCGCTGCTCTTCTTCGAGGGACGCTGGCTCTCTCGGTGCAGGAAGCTCTCGCTCGAAACAAAGAGAGAGCTGGCTAGTACAGAGGAGCCTCGAGATGCTTCGTCGAGGCAATTGAAAGAGTGAAAAAAAACAATATTTTCCTTAGAAGTTTTTTGAGATAGAGGGCGAGCGATGCCTCAATCGACGCTCCTCCTCTTCCTCCGACACCCCGCCCTCTCGCTACTTCCCCGAAACCGGACGTCATGCCCCTCGGTCGTTGCTCCGCAATCGAGTGTCGACCATCTCCGCTGATTGCAATCGCGAAGAGAGGAACGAACAGAACCGTCGTCGCCTCTTCGCCACCGTCGGCTCTTCCTTCTCAGCCCCGCCTCCGCTTCCGCAGGGGCCTCCCCGAGGACTCCGGCCTCTTCTTCAGAGCGATCCTGAGCGAAAAGATGAACCCCCTAAACATCAATCCCGAGCGCTTCCTGGTCGCAGAAGAAGAAGGAGAAGAAGAAGAAGAAGTGGGAGAAAGAGAGGGGGGAGAAATAGGAGGAGGAGAAGGAGAAGAAGAAGGAAAGCACCAAAGGAGGAAGAAGAAGGTCGTCGCCTTCGGGCAGCTCGCCGAGCTCGAGCCAGGGAGGCTCTTTGAGCTGCGCTCCCTCGTCACGGCGCCCGAGCGGCGCGGGAGGGGGATCGGGGCCGAGATTGTCAGGGGCCTCCTGGAAGAGGCGGCGGCGAGCGCGAAGAAGGAGAAGGATAAGGAAGAAAGCGCGACGACGGCGGCAGACGTCGTCCTGACGACGATCTCTCGGCGGAGAGCGTTCTACGAGAGGTCGGGCTTCGAGGAGGTGCCTTCCTCAAATATCCCGAGGCAGCTCAGGCTCGAGGTCGCAGTGGGCTCCGTCGTGGCCAGGCTCGCCGTCGGCGACTCTTTAATCGTGCTGAGGAAAAAAGTGTAACAGTTTTTTTTAAAGAGGCAAAAAAACCTGAGAAAAAAATACTTCACCTCGTTTGATGCCTCCCACTCCCTCTCCCCTTCCTCCCGACTTTCACCGCCAGCGCCGCCGTCGCCACGGCCAGCGTGCCCCACGTCACCGCATACTGCAGGTGCTGCCCCGGAGAGACCGAGACCTGCGAGATCTCTTCCAAAGAGCGCGGCTGCGGCCTCGGCTGCTTCGGCGTCGGGCGCAGCGCTGGAAGCGAAGGCGGCGGCGGACGACCGACGGGGGGAGAGCCCGAGCCCCTCTCGGCCGTCCTCCCCCCGAGGACCTCCATCAGCGAGGGGCGCTCCTTCTTCTTCTTCGCTTCCTTCTGCCGCTCGCCTTCCTCCTCCTCCCGGGCTCCGAAGCCACCGTCACCAAAACGAGAAGAGGAGGAGGGAGAGGCAGAGAAGGCTGCGGCGTCGGCGGCGTCGCCGGCGCCGGCGACGATCTCGAGCAGGGGCGTCCCCTCCCGAGGGAGCCCCACGCTCGCGGCCATCGCCGCGGCGTCGACCCAGTGCCAGATCCCTTTCGAAGGGTCGTTCTCGGGCACGAAGCGGGAGGGGGACTCGGAGGAGCGGAGGACGCAGAGCAGGGGAGGGGGGGGCGGAGGAGGGGGAGGGGGGGGGGCCCGGCGCGGTGGCCCCTCCTCCTCCCCCCGCCGCGCGGCCGGGCCCAGCCCGCCGCCGCCGCCCTCGCCGCCGCCCCGCTCCTCCCTCCACCCCGAGGGCACCCACCCTCGGACGACCAGCGCCCCCTCGTTCCCCCCCTCGCCCTCGCCTCGCCTCCTCATCAGCGGGGTCACGACCAGGGATCCCCCGACGGTGGATCCGCCGAAGGAGCGGGGCCTGGGCCCCACGAGCAGAGTCGAGGAGCGGTCGAAAACGAACTCTCCTTGTTCGCCTCCGCCGCTCCCGCTTCCGGCGACGCCGACGACGACTCGGGCCATCTCCTGCGGGGGAGGAGCAGCGCGCCCTCCCCCACCCTCTCCCCCTCCCTCTCCCCCTCCTCGATCCCGCCGCAGCGCCGAAAGGAGCTCCTCGAGGCTCAAGGGCTCTCCCCTCAGGGCCTCGCCCCTCTCCTCGAGCAGCCGCGCCTTCCAGTCCCTGCGCTCGAGCTGCCAGTGGCACAGGAAGGCCGCGGCGGCCGGGGGGAGGAAGAGGAGCCAGCGGCCCCGCCGCGGCGGCGGCGGCGGTTCGCTTCCCGCAGCTTTCGCTGCTGCTGCTATCGCTCCTGCTGCTGCTTCTCTCGAGGCCGAGGAGGAGGCTCGGAGCAAGAGGCGCGCGGCGGCGAGAGAGGCCGAGGTCGAGGTCGAGGTCGACGAAGCAGAGGTCACGCGGCTCAGTGCCTGCCGGAGGAGCATCGCTCTCTTTTCCCCTCTCTTGTTCTATCTTTCCCTCTCTCTGATCGGGCCTTCAAACTTCTAGATCGAGAGGTCACGTTCGTGTGCCCGCTCTGGCGAGAGGGGTTGTTATCCCGTGCTTTTAAATTGCGGATGCGAGCCTCATGCGAAGAGGGCGATGCCGAGCGATGTTGTGGTAAATGCCAAGGCCACGGCGTGTCACAGATCGAGAAGAAAAAAACACAATGCGTTGAAACGAGGCTTTCGGCTATCATTCTTTGTCTTCTCACTCAGCGAGAGAGCGATCATAAACACGATCGGAGCAAAGGGAGCCATGCGCTCTTGGTCGCGGGCCGTGCCCGAAGGAGGGGGCCGAGGAGGAGGAGGAGCGACGGCGAGGACGCAATCATCTTCGTCGTCGCTCGTCCTCGTCCGCCTCGTCCCGCTGCTGCTCCTCTTCGTCGCCGCTGCCGTCCTCCCGGCCCCCACCCGCCCCGCCGTCATGACAGACTTCTTCGCGTCCCGCGAGCTCGGCCGAGGGGTGCAGTGTGGATACAGTGAAAATACAGCAACAGAAAAGAACGGCGGCGGCAGCAGCAGCGGCGACGGCGACGACAGCGGCTCGACCGCCGCCGCGTGCGCCCGCGCCCACTCGTCCGCCGCGGCCGCGGCCTCGCTCTCCGACTTCTTCGGCAACTCGCTGGCGCTGCTCGTCGCCCCGGCCCTCGGCCGCGCCTCGGACGTCGTCGTCGTCGTCGTCGCGAGCAGCCACGGCGGCGGCGGGGCTCCAGGGGCCCTCCCTGCCCCTCCCCGGAGGAGGAGCCTGAGGTCGAGGTACCTCTCGCTCGCCATGCTGTCTTCGGCGCTGCCGCCGCTCACGCTCGCGCTGCACCAGTCGCTGCTCGCCGCCCCGGCCCCGGCCCCGCCCGCGCCCTCGCCCTCCCCTCCCGCCCCGTCTCCCCTGCTCTACCTCTACTTCCTTTTCTCCTCCCTGGCGACCGCGGCCCCGGGAGCGGCGATCTGCCTCGCGTACGCCGCGGACGCCCTCCCCGCCGGCGGCCGCGCCCCGGCCTTTGCCGCCGTGTCGGCCGCGGTCTCCGCGGGTCTGCTGCTCGGGGCCGGCGGGGGAGCTTTTATGGGCGCCCAGAGGGCGGCGTGGCTCGCGACGGCGGGGGTGGCGGTCTCTGCGGTGCTTGCCGCGTGGCTGCCCGAGGCGCAGGGAGGAGGAGGTGCGAAAGCGAAAAGCAGCAGCAGAGGCAGCAGCAGCGGCAGCAGCAGCAGCAGCTCCTCTTCTCCTCCTCCTCCTCCGTCTTCTCTTTCTTCTCCTCCTCCTCCGTCTTCTCTCTCTCCCTCTTCCACCAACCCCCTCCCCGCCTTCGGGCTCCTCACCTCCACCCCGCAGGCCCGGCGCCTCCTCGCCTGCGTCGTCCTCTCCGCGGCGGCGGCGGCGGGCCTCTCGGACACCATCGCGCAGTTCCTGCAGCAGCGCCTCTCGTTCGGCGCGGGGGACCAGGCGCTGCTGCTGGCCGTCGCCGGCGCCGGCGGGGTCGTCGCGCAGGCGGTTGTGCTGCCGCTGCTGCTGCGGTCGGGGGCTGTCGCGGGCGAGGCGGGCCTGCTGCGGGTCGGGCTCGCCGCCGCGCTGCTCGAGCACGCGCTGCTCGCCGTCGCGGCGTCGCGGCCGCTGGCGCTCGCCGCCGTCGGCGTCGGCGCGCTCGGGGGGCTCGCGCTCCCCGCGGCCTCGGCCCTGGTCTCCGACGCCGGCCCGGCCGCGGGGAGCCAGGGTGCGGTGCAGGGCGCGCTGAGCGCCGCGAGGAGCGGGGCGGCGGCGGTGGGGCCCCTGGCCTTCGCGGCGATCTACTACGTCTCCTCGAGGGCGGCGCTCCCCGCGGCGCTCGCCGGCGCGCCCTTCGCGTTCGGGGCCGCGCTGCTGCTTGCCGCTCTGCTTTTGTCTCGAAAGGTGGGGCCCATTGCTGCTGGTGCTGCTGCTGCGGGAGTTGCCGAAGCAACAGAAGACGAGGAGGACGAGGAGGCGGCGCCTCTGATGCTCGGCGCGATGCACGGAGAGGCCGGCAAAGAAAGAATGCGAAGTTGAAAAGTTTTCTTCGTCTTCTTTTTTGTCACCCCCCCCCTTCCCCCCCCTCCCACACACACGCACACACTCCGAATTGAAAGTACTCTCGTCCCGCTCCCCCCGAACGAATAAACAGAACTGTGTAAATAGATAGAATTGATAATCCACCCTGTTCCTTTTTTTTACATTCCAACATTTCCGTTTTCAGGGCGCGAGCGACGAGAGCCGGAGCCGCCTGAGCGCCGCCGAGAGCTGCGCCCTCCCTCGCAGCCAGCAGCCGCTGCCCTCTGCTCCCCCCTCTGAGGAGGGGGAAGAGGAGCGGAGAGGGGTTCCTCCGCCTCCTCCTCCTCCTCCGACGCGCGTCCCCCGGGTCACCTCCCTCGAGAGCGCGCGCCGGGCCCGACGGTCCATGCCCTCGAGCCAGCAGGCGCCGCCGGCGAAGGCGACGAGGCGGAGCCTGAGCGGAGCGGAGGAGGGAGAAATCGTCTCCCCTCCCTCGACGACGGAGACCTCGAACACCCGCCCGCCGTCCGCGGTCGTCGCCGCCGCTGCCGCCACCGCGGCAGCTGCAGAGGGCAGCGCTCTGCCTCCGGACGCCGCCGCGGAAACGGAAGCAGCAGCGTCAGGGGCGACGGAGAGGGGCGCGGTGACGACGGAAGCGCGGAGAGCAGCAGCAGCAGCAGCAGCAGGGGGAGGGGCCCTCCCGCCGTCGCCGGCGTCCTCCGAGGCCTCAGCCAGCGCCGCGGTCACGAAGGCGACCACGCAGGCGGCGTCGAGGAACGCCGCCTCGCACCCCGCGTCCGCGGCCCTCTCGAGGTCGGTCAGGGCGCCGAGCGGAGGCGGGGGGTCCGCGGAGAGGTGAGGGCGCGGCGGGGCGCCCCCTCGGCCGGAGATGAAGCCGCCTCCTTCGCCGCCGCCGCCGCCGTCGTTGCCGTCGCAGCTTCTGCTCGCTCCTCCCGCGAGGGCGTCGTCGCCTCCTCCTCCCGCGGAGCCCCAGTCGACCCGCAGGCGCATCAGCGTCTTCTTCTTCCTTTTGTCTCTTCCCTGTTCCCTCGCGGCGGAGAGCGAGGAGCGAAAAGAGAGCAGGAGCCGCTCCTTCCCTCCGTCGTCGTCGCCGGCGGCGGCGAAGCCTTCGTCGTCGTCTTCCGCTCCTCCCTCCTCTTTTCCTTCGCCGCCCCCTTCCTCCTCGAAGACGAACAGCGCCCTCGAGAATGACGCCGCGGCGAGGCGGCACGTGGCCGTCCGCGGGACGCGCCAGGAGCCCGGGCCCTGGCCCCCGGCAGCAGCGGCGAGGAGCGGCGAAAGAGGAAGGGAAGAATTTGCTGCTGCTGCTGCTGCAGCAGTCGCTCCTCCTCCGCCGCCGCCGCGCTGCCTGCAGAGGGCGCGGCACCGGAGCAGGAAGGTGTGCAGGCGCAGGAAGCGCTGCAGGTCGTAGATCGTCCTCGCGGGGGAGTCGCCGTCGGCGGGGCAGTAGCGGAGCGCGAGAGCGACGGCGGCAGCAGTCGAAGCGGACGTTTCTTCGTTCTTGCCGCCTTCCTCGGCCGAAGGAAGCAGCAGCAGCCTCGCCCGCCTCGAGTCCGCCGGGGCGGGCTCCGCCGAGCGGTGAACGCCCGCCGTCTCCGGGAGGCCCGAGAAATAGTCGGAGGAGAGGACGAGGTCCCAGGAAGGAAGCGGGAGAGGGACGAGAGGCGGCGATGCTCCTCCTCCTCCTCCTCCGCCGGCGCCGGCGGAAGCAGCCGGCCGGAGCTCAGCCAGCGCCCTCCTCCTGCGCTTCTTCCTCCCCGCCTCGGCTCCTCCTCCTCCCCCTTCCCCGGCCGCGTGCGCCTCGACCGCATCGAGAGAGTCCAACCCCTTGAGCACCAGACGAGGGCCGCGGTGACGAGGCGGGGGAGCGAGCGGCGCGGAAGGAGGCTCCGAAGAAGGAGCGGTGGCGGTTGCCGCCGGAGTCCACTCGTCGACAAACGCGACGCCGACGGCGGCGAGCTGGTGCCTCAGGGCCTCCCAGGGCGCCGCCGCGCGGGCCCAGGCGGCCGCGGCGGAGAGGGCCGCGTCCTGCGGGGGGCCCCAGCCGGCGACGACGGGAGAGGTTCGGGCTGTTTCGTCGTCGGCCTCCATCTCCATCTCCTGCGCTTGCTCCTCGCCGCCGCCGCCGTCGTCGCTCCGGCCGCGCTTCCTGCTGCTCTTTGTTTGTTTCGCCTTTGCCCCCTGCTGCTCCCGCTGCTGCTGCGGCGCGACGATGGCGGCCTCCGGGACGGAGACGGACGACAGGAGCCTGTCGGGAACTCCGGCGCCGTCCGTGGCCGCCACGGCGAGGAGGGCGCGCCAGCAGGAGGCGGAGGCGGAAGGAGCAGAAGCAGCGGTGACTCTCTCGCCGCCGCCGCCGTCGGTGCCGTCTGCCGCCGAGGAAGGGCTCAGCAGCAGCGCCCTCGGCGGGACGAGCACCAGGAAGCCCCTGGGAGCGGCGGCCCCCCCGGATCCTCCTCCGCCCGGGGCCGCAGCGGCGGCGGCAGCGATCCTGGCGAGCCGAGGGGGCAGGGGCGGCGCCGGCGAGAGGGCAAAGGCCAGCGGCGCGAGCGAGACGACGGCGCCCGAGCCCGCTCCTCCGCCTCCCGCCCCTCCGCTCCCCCCCCCGCTCGCCGCCGCCGCGGCCGCCGCGGCGTCGCCCGCGGACAGCAGCCCGGAGACGCACAGGGCCTGCCTCAGCAGCCTCCACGGAAGATCCGCCCTGGGAAGGCCCCTCGCGGTCGCCGAGGCCACCGCCGCCGAGGCCGCCGCGGCGGCGGCCGCGGCCGCGACGAGCGAGCACAGCGCCTGCGCCGCCCCGCGCGCCGCGGCGGCCCCGGGGCTCCCCCCCGCAGCGGCGACGGCGGCCGGGCTCGCCGCGGCCCTCCTCGCCGCGGCGTTCAGCGACGAGGCGGCCGGGAGCAGCAGGTTGCTGCTGCTGCTGTTGTTGTCGTTGGCAGGGTCGGCGAAGGGAGAGGTCGAAGAAGGGGAGGAGATGAGGGCGAGCTCGCCCGAGTGCAGCAGCATCGTCAGCTCCAGCAGCGGCGGTTGCTGTTGGTGGTGCTTCTCGGCCCCTCCTTCTCCTTCGCCTCCTCCTCCCCCTTCCCCTTCTCCTTCGGAGCGCCACACAACGAGGAGCCTCGGGGCCGCCGGGGGCGCGTGCGACGACGCCGACGCCGACGAGGCGGCGGCGGCAGTGCCCATCGCGGCGACGGCCTCGTCTGCCCCGACGAGCCGGACGCAGAGCTTCCCTCCGCCGCCTCTCCCTCCCCCTCCGCCGCCGCCCCCCCCGCTCGACGAGGCCCCAAAGTCCCGGAACGCCGGCAGGCGCGAGAGGGCCCTCCCGACCGCCGCCAGGTGGCTCGCGGCGGCGACGGCGGCGGCGCGCAGCAGCAGGAGCTCCGGGTCCGGCCTCGAGACGTCGAGCGCCATCGGGGCGGCGAGGGAAGGGGGCGGAGGTCTCCCGGCGGCGGCGGCCGACGCGGCGGCGGCGGGGGCGGCGACGACCCGCTTCCCCCTCGCTCCTCTCGGGCGGAGGTCGGGCACGGCAACCGCCGCGGGCCCCGCGTCCCCAGGGAACCCTCCGGGCAGAGACGCAGAAGAAGCAGGAGAGGAAGAGCCGTCACGAAAGACGCACTCGTCGGGGAGGAGCCCGACCTCGATCGCCGGCGGGGCCGGGCGCGCGGGCGTCGGGAGCGGAGCAGCGGCGGCGGCGGCGGCGGCGGGCGGAGGAGGCGCTCCTCCTCCTCCTCCTCCTCCTCCGGGTCTCGCCGCCGCCGCTCCCGCTCCTCCTCCTCCCCCCCCGCCGCCGTCGTCGCCGAGGTCGCCCCAGCCGGCCACGGGGGCAGCCCCGAGCCAGAAGCTGATCCTGACCCCCGAGCGCATGAGCCTCGCGGGCTCGACCCTGACGGTCCCAGCCCAGCGGCCGCGGCCGGCGCCGCCGCCGCCGGCCGCTCCCCCGGCGGCGGGGGCCGCCGCCCCCCGGGGCCGCTGTACCTCCTGCCGCCCGCCCGCGCCGCCGCCGCCGGGAGCGGAGGAAGGCGGGTTCGCCCAGGCGGCCGCCTCCCCGGCGATGAGCCTGGCTGCGATCGAGCGGAGGGCGCGGTGGACGAGCTGGAGCGGCGGCAGAGGGGGAGGGGGAGGAGGAGGGGGCGCGGCGGCGGAGGGTCTCGACGTCCTCTCGCCGCCGTCGCCGGCGTCGTCTCCCTCCGTCTCCTCCTCTTGCTCCGCTCCCGCCGCCCTCCTCCTCCTCTTCCCTTCTTCTTCTTCCACCTCAGCTTCCTCGAGCGCGTCCGCGGCCGCCCACGCCCTGGCCTCGAGCCCGGCGCGGAGCATCCCGCGGGCAGCCGGGGCGAGGGCCCCGGGAGGGAGGAGGGCGGCGCCGCCGTCGAGCGCCGCCGCCGCCGAAGGAGGGAGAGCGGCGTTGGCGGGGTTGGCGGCGGCAGCCCCCGCGGCAGCGGCGGAGAGAGCGCGCGCGGGAGGGCCCGAAGGGGGCGGCCCGCCCTCCGCGGTCCAGGCGGGCAGCACGCTCGCCTCCAACACCCTCCACCGCCATTCCCGCCGGTCCCGCCTCGGCCCTCCTCCCGCCTCCGCTCCCCCCGCGCCTCCCGCCTCAGCCTCCGCCCCCGCCTCCGCCTCCGCCTCCGGGGGTGGCGCCAGCGACAGCCGCACGCGGTACTCCCCGCCGCAGCCCAGGGTCACGCTCCCCGCGGCGCTCCTCACCACCCGCGCGCCCCGGGGCAGCGCGGGCAGGCCGCTCCTCGGATCCCGCCGCAGCAGCGCGGCGCGGAGCATGCGGCCCATGCGCCCCGAGGCCGCCCGCCGCTCCCTCTCCTCGCCCGCCGAGCGCGGGAGCCGCCGCTGCTCCGAGGAGGAGGAGGGCACGGCCCCCTGGCGGAGCTCTTCCGTCGCCGCCAGCGGCAGCCTCTCGCTGCGCCCGCACCGCGCGAGGGCCAGCGCCGCGTCGGGGTCCGCGGGGGGCGCGGCGGCCGCGCACAGCTCCGAGTGGAGGTACGCGAGCTGGTCGGCCGCGGCGGCCGCCGCGCCGGCGGCCCTCGCGCACGCGTCCAGGACGCGCCCGACCTCGGAGATCGCGCGGGCCTTGTTGGACCACTGCGAGACGATGAGGAGGCGGAGGAGGCGCTGGCGGAGGCCGTGGCAGCGCAGGGCGAGGAGGCGTTTTCTGCGGCGGGAGTTTTTTTTTTTTTGATCGGCGCCGAGGGTCAGGTCGGGAGGGTCGAGACCGAGTTGCCTTCGAGTTTTGATTTCCTTTTCTTTCCTCCTCTCTTCTCTTACCGTTCTCCGTCGGGCTTGCCAGCCAGGTCGCCCGCCAGGCTCTCCAGGCTCGCCTGCCCCTCGTCGACGACGCCGTCGAGCACGGAGCGGAGGTCGACGACGGGAAGCGCGCCGGCGAGGGCGGCGGCGTCCCCAGCGGCGTCAACGACGGGCATTGGATCGCCCATCGTTCAGTTTTCTCTCTTGACGCGCTGACTCTTCTCGATAAAAAAGCTGAGACGCTCTTTGTTTCCTTTTTCCGTGATCGGATAGCGGTACACAAGATCTTACTCGAGCGGTCCCACGCACGAGAAAAAAAGGGGGGGGGGTAGAGAGAGAGAGAGAGGAATATATAGAGAAGAGAGCACTCCTTTCTTTTTCCGCGTCCCCTCTCTCGCTCTTGTCGTCGAGCGGAGAAACAAAACGAAAGAATGATTTCCGCTTTTCTTCTCTCTCTCGCTTCCTTTTACTTCCCTTTTTAATCCTCTTTCAGTTTTCGCCGCCTTCGAGTTTTGTTACATTTCTCTCCGTTTCTTTCAAGAAAGAGAGCACAGTGCTTATTTTTTTAAAAAGATCACCTCAAAAACAAGGGAGAGAGAGGGAGAGAGCAAAGGCAAAAAGCGAGAGAGAGCTTGCTCTCTTCAATACTGCCGAGGAGGCGGAGGAGGCGCCCCTCCCTGCTGCTGCTGGTAAAACTGCAGCCCCTGTTGCTGCTGCTGCATGTGCGGCGGCACCGGCGCGTGAAACCGCTGCTGCTGCTGCTGCTGAGGAGGAGGAGCCTGAGGATGCGCCTGAGCCTGAGCTTGAGGAGGAGGGTTTGCGGCCGTTTCGGCGGCCGAGGGCGTCGACGCGTCGGCGACGGCGGCGAGGTAGGTGAGGTTCGCGTGCAGCCTCGCCTGGTAGGCGGCCGCGGCGTCAAGCCTGCCCGAGCCATAGGCCTGCGAGACGGCGCCGATGAGGCGGTCGTTGTCCTCGAGGAACTGGGAGGGAAGAGAGTGGATGGAGGGGAAAAAAAGGTCGAGGTTGAGGGTGAGCGAGCGAGAGAGAAAACGACGAAAAAACAAAACGTCCGACGTCGACGCTGGGAAAAAAGAAAAGAGAAATCAAAACGTCTCCTTCACTCACAGCTTGGATCGTGTCCGTCGTCGGCAGGGCCGTGGCCGGGTCGAGGCCCATGCCCAGCGGCTGTTGCTGCTGCTGCTGCATTTGCTGCGGCTGCTGCGGAGGAGGGGGGGGAGGAGCGTAAGCTGATGGCATCATCGCCATTCCGTGCGGCGGCGGCGCTGCCATTTTTTCCTTCGCCCTGCTGCTTCTCGCCCCTGCTGCTGCTCAGATGATGCGAGCTGCAGCAGCAGCAGAGTCGACGACGAAGAGCTGACGAAAGAAATCACACACGCGCGGGACGCGAGGCCTGCGCTCTTTTCGAAACGAGGTCGGAAGAAAAGAGAGCCGAGAAAAAGTGAAGGCGAACTTCGTTTTTTTCCGTCACCCGTCGCCCGCTCACTCCACTCTTTTCGATAGACAGCGGAGCCTCATCTCTCTCTCTGCTCCGTTCTCTCCCTCTCGCGCTCGCGCGTTCGTGCTCCTCTCCCTCTCCCTCCACTTCCCGCTCGCGACCTAGCTGAGAGAAGGATCTGCACTCTCTCCAGGAGCTCGCCTGGACGCCAACTGCGCGCGTTCGCTTTCAATTCGGCTTCAAAAAAAGTCTTGTTGATTGATCTCGCTCGTCCCCGCCCCGCAGCCGTCGTCGTCAATCGAGAGAAGAGGCAGAAAAAAACTCGACCTCGACCTCTTCTTGCCCTCGAAGAGAAAAAGAAAAGAAAGAAAGATGGAGGACGTCCCCGAGTCCAAGGAATTTTCCTTCCCGCGCTCCGAGGACGCCATCCTCGCCTGGTGGGAATCCGTCGACGCTTTCGGGGAGCAGCTCCGCAGGACAGAGGGAGGGAAGCCGTTTGTGTTTTACGACGGGCCGCCGTTTGCGACCGGCTTGCCTCATTACGGCCACCTCCTCGCGGGGACGATCAAGGTGATTTTTGTTCGTTCCCTTGCTCTCTCTGGAGACCTTCTTTTGCTGCTCTTTCTGGGGGGGGAGGGGGGATTTGAGAGCGGCGGCGCGAGGTTGACGAACCAGAGGATTCGATTTTGCTCCTCTTCTGCTTCCTCCTCCGTCGAAAGAAAAGTTGGAAAAAACGAGAGAAACTCCACCCTCTCCCGCCGCCCTTGCTTTCGACGCCCGAAAAAACCCGAAACCGAAAAGAAGCAAAAAACCCCAAAAAACAAACAAACAGGACGTTGTCACCCGCTTCGCCTCTGCCACGGGCCACCACGTCCCGCGTCGCTTCGGCTGGGACTGCCACGGCCTGCCCATCGAGCACGAGATCGACAAGAAGCTGGGGATAAAAAAGAAGTCCGACGTCGAGGGCGGCTTCGACGTCGTCGATGGCGTCAAAGTGGAAGTCGAAGGCATGGGCATCGCGGCGTACAACGACGAATGCCGCGCGATCGTCATGACGTACTCGGGCGAGTGGAGGAAGACCGTGCTGCGCGCCGGGCGCTGGATCGACTTCGACAACGACTACAAGACGCTCGACAAGAATTTCATGGAGAGCGTGTGGTGGGTCTTTTCCAGACTGTCCGCGAAAGGATTGGTCTACCGCGGCTTCAAGGTGATGCCGTTCTCGACCAACCTGAACACGCCGCTGTCCAACTTCGAGGCCGGGCAGAACTACAAGGACGTCTCGGACCCGGCGGTGATGGTGAGCTTCCCGCTGGACGCCAAAGAAGCGGAGGAGGGAGAGGGCGAGGGCGGGAACGAGCGCGGCGGCGGCGGCGGCGGCGGCGCGGCGGCCCCCGACCGCCGGCCCTCGCTCGTCGCCTGGACGACGACGCCCTGGACGCTCCCGTCGAACCTCGCCCTATGCGTGCACCCCGACCTCGACTACGTGACGGTCAGGCAGCGGGCCACGGGGCGGGTCTTCATCGTCGCCGAGGCGAGGCTCTCGGCGCTCCCCGGGGCCGCTCCCGCTACCGCCGCGGAGAAGAAGAGAGACGGAGGCGGCGGCGGTGGCGGGGAGGGCGGCGGCGGAGGAGGGGGCGGGGGCAGCAAGAAGAAGGACAAGAAGAAGAAGAAGGGGGATGGCGGCGAAGCTGCTGCTGCTGCCGCCACCGCCGTTCCTGCTCTTGCTCCTACTCCTGCTCTTGCTTCCGCCTCTGATCCTGATCCCACCGAGGCCCCGAAAGAGGAGGAAAAAAAGAAGGAGGAAGAAGAGGGAGGCTACGAGCTCCTCTCGACGATGAAGGGCTCGGCGCTCGCAGGCAGGTCGTACGAGCCGCTCTTCCCCTTCTTCGCCTCGCTCAAGAAGAAGAAGGGAAGCGACGACAGCGGCCCTCTCAAGGGCGCCTTCCGCGTCCTCGCCGATCCCTACGTCACGGCCGACTCGGGCACGGGCGTCGTGCACTGCGCCCCGGCCTTCGGCGAGGACGACATGCGGGTCTGCCTCGCCGGGGGCGTCATTGCGCGCGACGGCGGCGCGAGCGCCGCCGACCCCCGAGGCGTCGGCAGCGGCGGAGAGGGGGCGGACGGAGGGCCCTCCTCGGCCTCCTCGTCCCGGGCTGCTGCTGCTGCTGCTGCAGATCTCCCCCTGGGCAGCATGCCCTGCCCCGTCGACGACAACGGGGAGTTCACCGCCGCTGTCGGCCCCTCCCTCGCCGGGAGGCACGTCAAAGATAAGGAGACCGACAGGGCCGTCCTCGCCGCCGTCAAGGCGGCGGGGCGGCTCGTCCAGTCTGGCACGGTCGTGCACTCCTACCCCTACTGCTGGCGGTCCGAGACGCCCCTCATCTACAAGGCCGTGCCCTCGTGGTTCGTGCGCGTGGAGCAGATCAAGGAGCAGCTGCTGGGCGCCAACGCGCAGACGCGCTGGGTGCCGCAGTACGTCAAGGAGAAGCGGTGAGTTCGTTTTGAAGTTTTTGGAAAAAAATTTCCCGTCGCTTTTTTCCTTTTCTTTCGCTCACTTTTTCCAAAAAAAAAAAAAACGTTTTCAAACTCTCCAGCTTTCACAACTGGCTCGAGTCCGCCCGCGACTGGGCCGTCTCCCGCTCCCGCTTCTGGGGAACCCCTCTCCCGGTCTGGACCTCCGAGGACGGCAGCGAGGTCGTCGTCATCGGCTCCGTGGCCGAGCTCGAAAGAAAGGCAAACTTGCCGGAGGGGTCGGTCGTCGACCTCCACCGGCAGTTTGTCGACGGCATTCTGATCCCTTCTTCGGTTCCGGGGAACCCGCCTCTGAAGCGCGTCGAGGACGTCTTCGACTGCTGGTTCGAGTCCGGGTCGATGCCCTACGCGCAGGCGCACTACCCGTTCGCGTTCCCCGGCGGGGAGGGCGGCGACGGCGCCCCCGGGTCCGAGGCGGCGAGGGCCTTTCTGGCGAGCCGCTTCCCGGCCGACTTCGTCGCCGAGGGGCTCGACCAGACCCGCGGCTGGTTCTACACGCTGATGGTCCTGAGCACGGCGCTGTTCGACGGCGTTCCGGCCTTCAGGAACCTGGTCTGCAACGGGCTCGTGCTGGCGTCAGACGGGAAGAAGATGAGCAAGAGACTGCAAAACTACCCGGTATGAGAGTTTCCCCCCTTTTTCGAGGTTTTTCTTTCTCCCGTTTTTCCGTTGCCGGGGTTTTTCCTCGCGCCCACGAAAAAACGACGAAAAAAAGAAAAACTCACTTTTTTTCTTCGTCCCCGACAATCTCTTCCTCCCTCCTCCAACCCCCGGAAACACCACAAAACCAACCTCAAACCGGGAACAGGACCCTAAGGAGATCCTCGAGGCCCACGGCGCCGACGCCCTCCGCCTCTACCTCATCAACTCTCCCGTTGTCCGTGCCGAGCCCCTGCGGTTCCAGGAGGCGGGCGTTCGAGAGGTCGTGAAGGTCGTCTTCCTGCCCTGGTACAACGCGTATCGGTTCCTGGTGCAGTCGGCGCGCCGCTGGGAGGCCGACCAGACCGGCGACGGCGGGGGCGAGAAGGCGACCTGGAGGCCCGACCCGGCGGCGGCCGCGGCGTCCCCAAACGTGCTCGACCGCTGGCTCCTGGCCTCGAGCCGCGAGCTGGCGCGCTTCGTCACGGCGGAGATGGGCGCGTACCGCCTCTACACCGTCGTCCCGCGGCTGACGAGGTTCATCGCGGACCTCACCAACGTGTACGTGAGGTACAACAGGGGCAGGCTCAAGGGGAGGGACTCGAGCGGCGCAGCGGCGGGCGACGACGACGACGACGAAGGGGAAGGCGCCGACGCCGGAGCTGACTCCGCGGCCGCGGCCGTTGCCGCCTCCCTCTCCGCTTCGGAAGAAGAGGACCGCACCGCGGCGCTGTCGACGCTCCACGCCGTGCTCATCGAGCTCTGCGTCGTCATGGCGCCGTTCACGCCGTTCCTGTGCGAGCTGATGTGGCGGAACCTGCGCAGGGCGTTGGTCGATGACAAAGGCGGCGACGGCGGGGACGAGACGGAGGACGAGGAAAGAAAGCCTCCCGCCTCGGAGGAGCTCCACCCGGCCTCTGTGCACTGGGCCCCCTTCCCTTCCCCCGCCGAAGACCGCGCCGGAGACGACGAGGTCCGCAGGGGCGTGGAGGCGATGCAGCGGGCGATCGAGCTGGCGAGGACCGTGCGCGAGCGCGGCGTGAGGCCTCTGAGGCAGCCTCTGCGGTCGATGGTTATTGTTCACCCGGACCCGGCCGTCTTGGCGCTGCTCACCCGTGAGTTTTCTTTTTTTCTTTTTTCTGCTTTTGTTCTTTTGGGGGGCTCTGTTTCTCCTCGTTTTTAAAGGGAGTCGCGGCAGAGCGAAGCGATGTTTTGAGTGCCTCTCTTCCGACCTTCGAGGAAAAAAAGCCAACGTCGAAAGAAAGAAAAAAAAAACACAAAACCTCGAAACCTTTCCCCCCCCCCCCAAAAAAAAAAAAAAAAACCCAAAACCCCCAAACCCTTCCCCCCCCCCCCCAAAAAAAAAACACTTGAAAAAATATCCCTCCTTCCAGCCGACCTCAAGCGCTACATCGTCTCTCAAACAAACGTCCGCTCCCTCGAGCTCTCCTCGGACGCCTCGAAGTGGTGCTCCGCGGCCGCCGTCCCCGACTGGGCCAGCCTTGGGAAGAGGCTCGGCCGCGGCGTCTCCGCCGTCCGGGCCGCGCTCGCGGCCGCCGGCCCGGAGCTGCTGTCGAGGATCGAGGCCGGGGGCGAGGAGAGCGTCGAGGTCGCGGGCTTCGAGCTGGCGCCCGGGGAGGTGCGCGTGGTGCGGTCGTTCGCGCCCTCGGAGGAGGCCCTGGCGGCGCTGGGCCCCGGCGCCTCGGTCGACGGCGCCGGCGACGCCAGCGGCCTCTTCGTCGCCCTCGACCTGTCCCTCGACGACGACCTCCTGGCCGAGGGCGCGGCCAGGGAGGTCGCCTCTCGGGTCCAGAAGGCGAGGAAGACCGCGGGCCTGAGCGCGCAGGACCCGGCCGTCGCCTGGCTCGGAGGCGGCGTGGCGGGGAGCGGGGAGCAGAGGGCGCTGCCGGCCTCGCTCGCGACGGCGCTGGAGAAGCAGGCCGCGTGGCTCAGGGGCGCGATCGGCGGAGAGTGGAGGCCGCTCGGGGACCTGCCTGCCGGGGCCAAGGAGCTGATCCGGGAGGAGCACTCGCTGCCGGCCGGGAAGTTTGAGCTGGCGCTGACGCGCGGGGAGTAGGCGAGAGAGAAGGGAAAAGGGAGAGGGGGCGAGAGTTTTTTTTCTTTTAATTCTTTGGGGGGGTGGGGGTTGGAGAGTGCAAAAGAAAGCCGCCGCCGGCTAGTTTTCATCACATTTCCTTTTCTCTTCTCTTCTCTTCCCTTCTCCTCTTCTGCTGTCTTCTCGCCGCGAGGAGAGAAACCCGAGAAGAAGAAGAGAGACTCATAACGATGGCTCGAGGACGCGGAGGAGCGGGCGGCGGCGGCGGCTTCGGCGGCAGCGCAGCTGCTTCTGCTGCGACCGATGCCAACGCCGCCGCTGCGAAAAGCTCGACGGCCACGGCCCTCAACGTCCCGGCCTCGGCGCTCCAGCTCTTCTACGACCTGGCCTCTGTCGACGAGGTGCGTCTGTCGACTGTTTGTCGAGAGAGGCTCTCTCTTGTGATCTCGCGATCGAGGGGGATCGGAGGGGGGCTTGATTTCGAGACGGAGCGGGGCCAGGAGAAAGGGAGAGGCATTCGTTTCGTCGTCCGTCGCAGCTCCGGCATGCGTCGACTCTTTTCCGTTTCTCAACTCTCCATCTCTCTCTCGCGCGCTCCTCCTCTTCTACCCTCCTTTCCTCTCCTTTATTGGACATGAGCAAACTAACGATATCACCCCACAAAACAATACGAAAAAACAAACCAAACAGGGCGCGCGATTGAGCGCCGCAGAGGCCCTCGTCGCCGAGCTCTCAAAGTCGGCCGCCGGCGGCGGCAAAGGAATCGACGGCGGCGACGGCCAGGGGCAGCAGCAGCAGCAGCAGCAAGCAGATGCCCTGCGCAGCTACGCCCTGCGCCGCCTCGTCCGCGGGCTGGCCTCCCCGCGCGGCGCTGCCAGGCAGGGTTTTGCCACGGCGCTGTCTGCCGTGCTGCTGGCGAGCAGCGAAGGAGGCGACAAAGGAGCCGCGGTGGCGCTCAAGGTCCTCGACACCATCGACGCCGAATTGCCGTCGTCGTCGGCTGCGGCGTCGGGCGCCGCCGAGCACGGCCCGAGCAGCAGCAACAACGCCAGGGACGCCTCCCTCGGCCGCGTCTTCGCCCTCGCCGCCGTCGCCAGGTCCGGGGCCTGCGCGCGAAGCGCCGAAATCTCCTCCCGAGTCGCCGAGGCGCTCGCCGAAGTCGCTCTGCGCGGCAAGTCGTACTCGAGGGAGGCGGCCGCGGCGGCGCTCGCCGGCGTCGCCGGCTTGCTCTCGGCCGAAGGGCTGTCTGCCGCCGCCTCCGTCCCCAAGAGCGGCGGCGGCGGCGGCGCCCTCGCCGCGATCTTCAACAGCAGAGACGTCGAAGCCTCCGACGACGACGGCGGCGGGCAGGAAGAAGAACTGGGAAGCAGAAAGTGGGCGCCCCTGCCCTCCAACCCCGTCGCGGCGTCGCCCGAGGCCGCGCTCGTCGCGCTGAGGCTCTGGCCCCGGCTCCCCGCGTCCTTCGACTGCTCCCGGTGCGCGTTCCTGCCGAGGGAGGAGGGCGCGCCGCGCCCCGCTGCGAGCTTCTTCGACGACCCCTCGGCGGCGGCTGCCGGGGCCTCCGACGCGAGGGCGGCCGCCGTCGCTCTGCTCTGCCTCCCGTCGCCGCCGCCGCCGCCGTCGTCGGCCCGCGCTCCCTCCGCGCTGACCTCGGCGCTCGTCGCCGCGGCGGCCACCCACCCGAGGCTCCACCGCCTGTGGACCACCGTGCTCGCCCTCCTGCTCCCGGGCTTCGACGCCGACGGGCGAGGGGGAGCGGGAGGAGGGGGCAAGGGAGAAGGCCCCGGGGAGGCGGAGGGCGGGGGAGGGGGCGGCGCGGGGAGGCCGCGGCGTGCCCCCCCTCCCCCGTCGACGCTCGCCGCCCCGGACCCGCGCGCCCTCCGCGCGCTCTGGCGCTCCGCCGTCGACGGGGGCCTCCTCGCCTCGCCCTCGGCGACGAGGCGGGCCGCGGCCATCGCGCTCTTCTGCGTGCTGCTGCCGAGCCTCTGCCACGGCGGCGGCAGCGGCGACGCGAGTGGCGGAGGGGGGGGCCGGCGCGAGGAACGGGGGCGGGGTGCTGCCCCCCGGGCGGCCCTGGCCTCGCTGCTGTCGCCGGCGCTGGTGCGGGAGCTCGCCTCGGCCTCGCGCGACCCCAGGGCTCCGCTGCACGCCGCCGCGTCGAGGGCGCTCGACAGGCTGGTCGCGGCCGCCGCGTGCCCCGCAGCGGGGGGGGGAGGGGAGGGGGCTGCCTCCGCCGCCGCCTTCGCGGCCTCTGCCGCCGTCGCCGCCGGCGTCGCCGCGGCGCTCCAGGCCGGCGCCGGCCGCGGCGGCTTCGACGCCCGCGCGGGGGGCAGGCCCGTCGTCAAGAAGCTCCTCGCCAGCCTCGGCAAGGGAGCCCAAGGAGGGGACCCTGCCGCCGCCGCGAGCGGCGTGGGGTCGTACGTGAGGCAGCTGCTCGCGAGCTTCGAGCGGCCCCAAGAGGACGAAGAGGAAGCGGACGAAGAGGCCGAGAAGGAAGGAACCGGCGGCGGCGAGAACGGCGCCGACGGCGACGGCGGAATCGGGGAGTCCCCGGCCGCCTCGGCGCGTGCGGCGCTGCTGGATCAGGTCGTCGCCGCCCTCCCCCGCGCCGCCGCCTCGGACCGCGCCGCCGTCGCGGCCTGGCTCGCCTCGCGCGCGTTCTCGAAAGAGGAAGGGGAGGAGAAAACGTGCCAACCGCCGCTCGACGCCGCGACGAGGAGGGTGTGCGCCGCCCGCCTCGTCGGGCTCGTGGCCCGCGGCGGCGGCGGGGACTCCTCCTCCGCGGTCGCCGACGCCGCCTCGGCGAGGGTCGACGAGCTGCTGCTGCTGTCTCCCGGAGCTGTCGCGGCCTCGGAGGAGGCGCTGGAGGCTGCGGCAGCTCTCGGCAGGGTCGCCAAGGCCTCCTCCGCCCTCTCTTCTTCCTCTTCCTCCTCCTCCCTCGAGACGAAAAAGTTCTTCGCCGCGGCCGCCTCGCTGGCCTCGCTGTGGAGGCTCCACGCCCTCGCGGATCCTGCCTCGGCGGACCTCGGGGCCGTGGCGGAGCTCGAGGCGCTGCTCGAGGACGCCGAGGCGGAGATGATTGGAGGAGAAGGGAAGGAGGCTGCTGCTGCTGCGAAAAAGAAGAGCAAGGGCAAGAAGGAGAAAGCCTCCAACGATGACGATTCCGCCGCTCCTCCCCCTCCGTGGGCGGACCGCCTCGTCGACGTCGCCCTCTCGCTCTCTGCCTCGCAGCCCCCTCCGCCCTTGCCCGCCGCGCCGCTGCGGGAGCGGGCCGAGGCGCTGCTGCGCGCCGCTGCGGCCGCGGGCTTCGTGACGGCAGTCGGCGTCTCGGACATCGCCGCGGTCGTCGCCGACGGCGGGGCCGCGCTGGAGGGAGGTGAGGAGGAGGATGAGGGAGACGAAGACGAAGAGATGGAGGAAGGAGACGGGGAGGAGAGCGATGGCGAGAGCGGGAGCGAAGAGAGCGAGGGCGACGACGACGCCGCTGCGGTTGTTCGCACCCCTGCCTCCGTTCCCCCTCAGAAGAAGAAGGCCGACGGCGCCGCCTCTTCCCCCTCCTCTTCCGGCTCCGACTCCGACTCAGACGGCGAATCCAACGACTCGGAGGCCGACGACGAGGCGATGTTCAAGCTCGACGGCACGATCGCCGCCGTGCTGCGCGGCGCCGCCGACGCCAGGGCCGCGGCCGCGTCCCGCTCGAGGGCCGCCGAGGCGTTCAGGCTCCGCGCCGCGGGCCTGCTCGACGGCGTCGCCAGAGCGCTCCCTCCTTGCAAAGTGGGAGTGCTCGTCGCGGCGGTTCCCGGGCTGCTGGCCGCGGCCACGGCGCTCAACAATAAGGCGCTCGCCTCTTCTTCGGGATCTTCCTCTTCCGTTGCTGCTGCTGCTGCCGGTGCTGCTGCCGCCGGTGCCCCCTCTGCTGCTTCTGCTCCTCCGGCTTCTTCTCCTTCCAGTGCCCTCGTCGGCTCCGAGGCCGCCCTGGCCGAGCGCCTTCACGGCCTCCTCACCAATCGCCTGCCCTCGCTCAAGCCCTCCTCGCAGCAGGGAGCTGCTGCCACGGGAGAGAGCTCGAGCTCGTCGGCCGAGGAAGCGGAGGAGCGGGCCCTCTTTGCCGCGGCGCTCGGGGCCGCGGCACGCGCCGCCCGCAGGGGCCGCGGGGCCCGCACGCCCGCCGCCGGCGCCGGGGCCCTGCTCTTCCTCTTCCGAGTCGCCGCCAGGACTCCCGTCTCCAGCGGCGCCCTCGAGGCGGCCTGTGCGGCCGCGGGTGAGCTTGCGGCGGACCTCGTCTCGTCGAAGAAGAGCCGCGCCAGGAGGGCGACGCTCGTGAGCGCTGTCGCCCTCGTCCCAGCTTCCGCTTCTTCGCCTTTTTCGTTCCCGGCCGCCGTGGCCGAGGGGGTCGCCTCGGCGATCGCGCAGCCGGCCTCGGACTGCGCCCTGGGCGACGGGGCCGCGGTGGCGGCCGCGGCGCTGGCTGCGGCGCGCGGCGCGCTCCTCGGCAGCAGCAGCGGCGGCGGGGTCGGGAGCGCCTCCTCGTCTGCTGCTTCTGCTTCCGCGGCCGCGACCGCTGCTGCCGCCTCGCGCGCCCTCGCCGTCGCCTGCTCCCCCGGCTCCTACTACTCGAAAGTCGCGCGCTTCGCCGACGCGGCTCGCTCGATCGAGACCGGGGCCAGGGCGCTGCAGGCGCTGTCCTCCTCCCTCGCTGCGCTCCTCGGGGAAGGAGGAGAAGAGAATGAGAAAGAGAAGAAGACCGTCGAAGAGGCCAAGAGGGCGCTCGTCGCGGCGGTCAGGGCCGCGAGGAACGCCTCGCCGCAGCCCGCTCCGAAGGTCGAGCGCTCCCTGGCCCGCGCCGAGGCCGCTCTGACCGCTTCTCCTGGTGCTTCCGCTGCTGCTGCTGGTGGTGGCGGCAGCGACGAGAAGAAGAAGGAGAGGAAGGAGAAGATGCCCGAGAAGAAGAGCAAGGCCAGCGACGACGACGGCCTCGCTCCGCCCGTCGCGAAAAGGGTCAAAGCTTGAAGCTTTACCGTTTTTTTCGTTTCGTTTAGGTTTTCATTTTCCAGGGAGAGACACACGCTCACCAAAGCGCGCGCGCGAGAGAGAGAATTGTTAAAAAACGGATGTTCTTTGCTTTCTCTATTTTCATTCTCAACACGGGGGGGGGGGGGCAAAAGCAAAAGCAAAAACAGAGATCTCGAAAAGAAGGAAACTGGCATTCTCTGAAAGTCTCTCTCTCTACTCTCTATTATAAGGGGAAAAAAAAACCTCATCTCGCTTCTCGCTCCTCTCTCTCTTCGACGTCTACTCGTCGGCCCCGCCGGCCACAACCGCCTCGTACCTCGGCGTCCTCACGTCCGGTGTGGGCTTGGTCGGGCCGAGGGACCGCAGCGCGCTCGAGAAGGCGTCGGATTGCGTCCTGTTTTTTTTGGGGGTTAAAAAGAAGGTGAGATTTTTCTTTCTTCTTCCCCCCTTTCTCTTTCGTTCTCTCTCAACCTCCCCCCCCCCCCCCCCCCCCCCCCGGTTCCCCCCCCCCCCCCCCCCCCCCCCCCCCC
>Ga0210003_1001123_pt1 | contig 23762 bp, 20 predicted proteins | sample LantaG_FD_182804 | JGI IMG/M metagenome (GOLD analysis project Ga0210003, IMG submission 182804) | Deep subsurface microbial communities from Baltic Sea to uncover new lineages of life (NeLLi) - Landsort_02402 metaG (SPAdes) (version 2) | ecosystem: Environmental > Aquatic > Marine > Oceanic >... | reverse complement strand
ACCCCTCCTTCCTTCTGGCCTCGAGGAAATCGCGCCGGCTTGGAAAAGAAAAAAAGGGAACCCCTCTGCTACTTGAGGGCGTTTTTTTTCTTCTTCTTTCGAAAGCGACGAGAAAAAAACCCGAGGCCAGGGCTGCTCGGAGGGGGCTGCGGCTGCTGCGGCGGCTCCTGTTGACCTTTATCAAAACCTCATCACAACGCCATAAAAAACCCTTTTTCTTATACTTGAGCAGTTTCGATAACCAGAGAGAGAGAGAGAGAGAGAGATCAGAGAGAGAGAGAGAGAGCAGAGACAGGGGGGAGAGAGAGCAGAGAGATCAGAGAGAGACAGAGAGAGAAAACATCGACGCTAGAGCCAAGAGAGCGACGCTAAAAAAAAAATTAAAAAAAATTAAAAAAAAATCCCGACCGGCGCTTTGGCAGCGAAGCGGGCTTGTTTTCAAACAAAAGAAAACGCCCGCGCACGCGCGCGCTCGGTTCCCCATTCCCCCTATCGGTTCTCAACCGCACCTTCTGTTTTTTTTCCCCGTTTCAAATGCTCCACCGGCCGGTTTCTTCCCTTTCAAAAAAAAAAAGATCCTCCATCTTTTTTTCAAAAAAAAAGAACTTTCCACCGCCAACGACGCACTAAACAACTAGAACAAAAAATAAAAGAATGGATCCGAGGCAACAACAGGGGCGTCGCCGTATCATCATATCAAAATCAACTCATATTAAAAAATCCCCTGCCTGCCTTGAGAGAGAGAGAGAGAGAGAGATTAAAGGAGAGAGAGGAGGAGAGAGAGACAGAGTTAGATCAGAAAAAATAAAGACAGAGAGAGTTCGCCCCCTTGCGAATGGAATCGGGGTCTCTCTTCCCGTGCAATTTCAAAAAGAGAGGCGAACAATAATACCTCTTTCATAAAAAAAAAGGAAAAAGACGGCTGCTGGCGTTGTCGTTGTTGTCTCTCCCCTCGAGAGAGAAAAAGGAAAACAGAAAGAAAAAAAACTCAGGAGCTATTACAAAAAAAAATAAACCGCGGCATTTTTTCTGCTTTTCTCTCGTTCTCGTTCTCTCTCCACCTCCACCTTGACTCTTTTCTTCTTCAAGGCATCCTCGCCGGGTCCACCCTCACCAGCACCGTCTCCCAGTTCTGCCTCTTCCCGCTCGAGGTCACGTGCACCGCCTTGGAAGCCTGCTGCGCCCCGAGCCACAGGCTGCCGTCAGGCGCGGCCGTCGCTCCTGTGTAGTCTCCGTTGCGCATGCTCTTTGGGCTGAAGCCGTGCAAAGGCTCCTGTGAAGGTCTGGGGACGATGACGGCCCCTGGGCCGTCGGGCCTGATGGCGACAAAGGCGGCGGAGTAGTTGTAGTTGGGCCCGAGGAGGGAGAAGGACATGGCGGCGACGGCATTTTTGGAATCGCCGCCGCCGCCGCCGCCGCTTTTCGGGTTGTTTTTCGTCGCACTCCCGCCTGCGCCTGCGCCGCCTTCTTTGCTTCCGCCGCCAACAAAGCTCCTCGGAGAGGCGGCGATCGCGCCGTTGACGCAGTGGTGCCCCGGGACCGCCACGTACCCGTTCTGTGCGACGACAGGCTCGAAGTTCCCCGAAGAAGACCAGCGGGGCTCGACGCGGAAGTAAGCGATCCCGGAAACGGTCTTCGAGGTCGAAGGAGCTGCGTTTTTCTCCTTTTTCTTCTCCCGCTTTGGCCGGTGCCGCTGCCCGCTTTCCTCCTCCTCTTCCTTCTTCCCCTTCCCGTCTTCCTCGCCCCCAGAGTTCTCCACCTCCACCGCCGTCTGCATGTTGGTCCACAGCGAGCCGCCCGAGAGCGTCACCTGCTGGAGCCTCTCGTCCTTCTCGTCGAGGCGCTGGACGTCGAAGTCCCTCTCGGCGGGGTTCCTGCCGTTTTGCTGCTCCCAGCCTGAGGCCGCGGCCGAAGCGGCAGCGCCGCCGGGAGCAGCAGCGTTCCCCGCAGCGGCAGCGGCAGCGCTCGCAGCAGCCACCACCGCCGCCTCCTGCCTCAAACCCCCCGAAAACACCTTGGCGGGCTTCCTCAGCGGCAGGGCCGGAAGCACCACCGCAGGGGACAGCGTCGGCGCCTGCCCGTCGGGCAGACCCTTTCCAATCAGCGACGTGTTGGTCACGGCCCAGGCGACGACCGAGGGGAGGCCAGTTCTGAAAAAGTAGCTCGACGCCAAAACGTACTGCGTCCCACCTCGCTTGTCGTCGTAGGGCTCGCCGGCAGAAGGAGTAGCAGGCTGGAGAGTAAAACCCAGCCTCAGGGCACCGGCAGAAACGTCGGAGATCGAAGAGTCTCCCCAGGAGGTGAAGACTGCGACTCGAGGGTACGCTGCCCCTTTCGGATCCAAGAGATCGCTCTTGCGGACGCCGTAGAGAGCTGCTCCCTGCAGCCTCCCCGTGGCGAAGGTGTAGTGGTTGACGCCGAACCAGAGGGCGTGGCGGTCGACGCCGTAGGAAGGGTAATCGCCGAGGCAGCCTGAGACGTTGCTGTTGGGGTTTGGAGGTGGAGAGGAAGGAGAAGAGTTGCCGCCGTTGCTGTTTCCTTCAACGACGACTCCACCCCCGGGAAGAGCGCAGTTTTTCAGCCCCAGGCTCGGCGCCTTCCCGCTCGTGTCCACGTAGTAGACGCCGTTGAACCCTTCCCTCGGGTCCGAGCTCTTCGAGACGACGAAGACCTGGAAGGCAAAGCCCGCGGACCGAGAGTACCACTGAATGGTTAGGAAAAATCTCTTGGAGCCGGCGTGGTCGAAGACGCAGCCAGGGTCCGTCATCGAGCTGTTCCTCGGCACTTTAAACAAGGAATACAGCGAGAAGGGGCCCGCGAGCAGGTCGCCGCTGCCGGAGTCGTAGACCGCCCAAGCCGAGTTCACGGCCTGAAGCAAGAACTGACCTTTGTCGCCGCCGACGCAGAGGGCCAAGTCGGGGGGTTCCGTCAGCTTGCCGTTCACCGCGGCGTTGTCCGAGGCGTTGAGGCCGAAGACGTCGGCGAGGAGGCCCGGGATCTTGGGAGGAGGGGGCTGTTTTGGGAGCGTGGAGGAGGAGGAAGGAGGGAAAGCGGCTGCAGAAGGAGCTTCGGCTCCCGCGGCGGCGTCGCTGTTCTCGCCGCCGCTTCCACCTCCTCCTCCTCTCGGCTGGGCCCTGTTCTTGGCGTTCCCCCTCTTCAACACGTCCGAGGTGGCCCCGGTGGCCCTCCGGTGCTCCCAGGGGCCCTGGGGACCGGAGACGACGGACAGACCCGAGACGGGCTTGTTGCCGTTGCCGTTTTCGCCGCTGCCGACGACGGCGGCGACGCTCCCTCCTCCGCTTCCACCTCTTCCTCCGGAGGCGAAACTGACGAACGACGCCGCGAGGCGCTCCTCGGCGGCAAAGGCCCTCTTCTTCTCGGCCTCGCGTTCGGCCTCTTCCTCTTTCTCTTTCTCGGAGGGGCGCTTCTTGTCCTCCTCCTTGTCTCCGTCTTCTTCCTCGCTTCCTCCGCCGCCGCCGCGGCGCCTCTCGCGCCTGTCGCGCTCGCGGCGCGCCTTTCTCGCCGCAGGAGAAAAACCCTCCTCCTCCTCCTCCTCCTCCTTCTCCTTCTTTTTCTCCTCCCTCCCTTTCTCTTCCTCTTCCTGTTCCTCGCGCTCACGCTCCTCCTCGTCGATGGGGGGGCCCACGGGGTCGGCGGTGGGATCGAACTCCATCACCTGAAGTTAGAGTTTGAGTTTTTGAGTTTTTGAGTTTTTTTTTTTCGTTTCGGGTGAGTTTTTTGCTCTCTTCGTCCTCTCGTCTTTGTCTTTGTCTTCCTTCGACCTCCACCACCTCCTTCTTTCTTTCTCTTTTACCTCCTCCGTGTCGACATCGATGGGAACGGAAGGGTCCTTCCACCTCCTGGCCAGCCCCGGGGGCAGGGGGTCCCCGAGCCCGACGAACGCTGCTCGGGCCTTCGAAGCAGCTCCTCCTCCCCGGCCGCTTTTCCCGTTGCCTCCTCCTCCGCCGCCGCCGCCGCCGAGGGCGACGCCCAGCGTTCCCTGCGACGACGAGCCCCGCAGCTTCGGCGCCCTCACGAAGCTGAACTGCGGCGCGAGGTGAGGCGAGGAGCCGGTCTCCGCTGCTGTCGGCTGCATCGCTGCCCACTTCTCGAGGGAGTCGGGGGCTGGCACGGGGAGCTGCTGCGCCGAGGCGAGCGAGAGGGCGATGGCAATTGAGGCAGAGAGGAGGAGACATGCCGATGCCGATGCGGCGACGATGGTGCTCTGCCTCCCTTGCCGTCGCGATCGCCGCCCTGCTCGCTGGCTCGATGGCGCCATCGCGTCGCTGCGGAAAGAGCCAGGGAGTCTGCCTTCAGCTCCGGGAGCCGATTGCGATCCCGTGCCTGGTGTGGCGCCGAGAGGAAGCGGAAAAGGAGAAGAGGAGAAGTGTCTTCTCCTTCGATCGTCGAAAATGAGCCTGGGTCGAGCGGGAAAAAGAAGAGGTCCATTTTTTTCTCTTTGAAAAAGAAAGGCGTCGAAAACGCTAGTAAAAAAAAAAAAAAGACGCATCCCATCGCGTCTCCTCCCAAACTGGCGAGATGACCCTCCCGCACCTTCCTGCTCCCTTGAGCAGGACCCACGTCTTCGCCGAGCTCGCCCACGCGGGATGGTCCTTTACAGAGGCCTCAAAGGCCGAGAAAGGCGGAGGGATCGATGCCCATGGCGACATGGACGAAGGACGACGGCCGCCGCCGCCGCCGACGAACTCTTCTCCTTCAACCTCTTCCTCCTCCTTCTCCGTCCGCGCCCCCGCGCGTGGGCCGCGCGCCTCCGCCCCTTCGGCCTTCCCCTTCGCCAGGGAAGACGGGAGAAGGCTGGCTGCCCCCTGGCTCCCTTCCTCTTACGCTCGCCCGGCGGGGCCCGAGGCCGCCTCCGAAGCTCTGGCCTCGGCCGCGGGCGCGGTCGCCGCGGCGAGGCTGGCAGCCGCGGCGCTCGGCGGCGACGCGCGCTGGTGCCGCGCCGCGGCAGAGGACCTGGGGAGGATTTCTGCCCTCGTTTGCGCCGCCGCCTCCTCCGAGTCGTCGGGGGCCTGGGTCAAGTGTTTTGAAAAGATCAAGCAGGGCGAAGGAGGCGAAGGAAGCAACGGCAACGGCGGCAACTTCAGCAAGAACAAGAAGAAGAAGAAGAAAAAGGCCGCCGCGGCAGCCGCGGCCGCGGCGCGCTCGGCCTCCCGCGCCCTGCTCGACGTCTCGACGGCGATGATGGCCGCTGCCAAGGCGGTCAAAAGGGCCTGCGCGGCGCCGAGGATGACGACGACGACAGCGGCGACGACGACGACGAAAAGTCACGCCGGCGGCGGCAGCACCAGCAGAGGAGAAGACCCAAACTCCTCTTCCCTCCCGCTCCGCTTCCGACTCTCTGCGTCCTCCGTCCTCGAATGCGTCACCGCCCTCGACGCCGCCTTCTTTGCGCTCTGGGAGCACTTTGTGAGCTGCCCCTGGGACTGCCCCGCCACGGTCCCGGCTCCGCACTGCTATTTCCCTTTTTTGGCTTCCAAAAATCCCGCGTCTTCGCTGGCGTGGAGGAGGTTGGTCGAAGGGGCTGGGAGGGCGGCAGCGCCCGCGTGGGCGAGGGCGTGGGGGCTCGAAGTCGAAAAAGAGGGGAAGAAGGAGGAGGAGGAGGTCGAGGCGGCCGCGGCGGAGGCGCTCGCCGCCGCGGTCGAAGAGACGCTTTCGAACTCTTCTTCGAGCTCTTTCAACTCTCCTTCGAGCTTTTCGACGCCGCACCCGCTGCTTCGGCTCGTCCACGCCCGCGCGGCGGAGGGCGCGAGCCTGCTGTGGGCCTCCGGTCTCGCCGGAGGAGCCGGAGCTGGGGCCGGGGCCGGGAGCGGGGCGAGGAGCGTCGAAGCGAGCGCAGCCGCTTCCGCCGCCGCTGCCGCCGCCGCCGCCGCTTCTAAGAAGGAAAAGGAGAAGCAGCGACAGAAAAAGGAAAAGAGGAGGAGGAAACTGCGGGCCCCTTCGCCGCAGTCCTCCTGCACTTCCTCGGACTCGGACGCCGTTTCGTCTTCTTCCGACTCCGGTTCTGGGTCTTCTTCGGAGTCGGAAGGCGGCGACGACGACGACAGCAAGGGCAACAGCAGCGGGAGCGACGACGACGACGACGACGACGACGACGACGACGACGACGGCGAAAACCTTGCCGCCGCTCTCCCTCCCTCCACCTCCACTTTCGACCCCAACGCCACGCAGCCCTGGCCGGCCAACGCCGCCCTCGCGGCCTGGAGGGCCTCGGCGAGGGAGTGCCACTCCTACGCCTACGCCGTGCCGACCCGGGCGGCGATCCTGAAAATGCTCTCTTTTTCTTCTCCAGAGTCGGGTCTTTCTCCTTCTTCTGCCGCCGCCGCCGCTGCTCAAAAACCCGACTTTTCTCTTCCTCCTCCGTCGTGGGTCGAGGTCGGCGCCGGGGTCGGCTTCTGGGCCGCGGCGATGCGCGAGGAGCTCTCCGGGACGCCGCACTGCAGGGTCCTGGCCGTCGACGTCGCGGCGCAGAAGAAGAAGAAAGGAAACGGAAAGGGAGGGAGCGGAAGCGGCGGAAGCGGCGGAAGCGGCGGAAGCGGCGAGAGCAACCAGTGGCACGGGCGCGTGCCCTCGGTCACCGACGTCGAACTCGGGGGCCCGGAGGTCCTCGTACAATTGTGTCCTCCCCCGCCTTCGCTGCTGCTGTGCTACCCGCCTCCCGACGGGGCAATGGCCTGCGCGGCGCTGGCCACGGTGACCTCCGCCGTCGGGAGAGGAGGAGAGGAGAAAGATCAAGCTCGTTCTTCTTCCTCCGCCGTCGTCGCCGTCGTCGGCGAGGTGGCCGGGGACACGGGCGGCCGCGCCTTCTGGCGCGAGCTGAGCAGCAGCGGCGACTGGAGCTGCGTGCTGCGGGAGCGGCTGCCTGACTGGAGCGACACTTGTGCAGAACTGCTGGTGTTTCGGTTTTCTTCTTCCCCCGAAAGCGAAAAGAAGAGCGAAAAAAACAGCAGCGGCAACAGCTCCTCGTCGCCGCCTCTGGTAGCGTGCTCCTGCTGCGGTCCCTCGGTCCCCGCGACGAGGAGGTGCAGGCACTGTCGGTCGCACGCGCTCTGCGAGGGGTGCTTCCGCGGCGGCCTCGGGAAGGGAGGAGGAGGCGGCGGGGGAGCAGGGAGAGGAGCGAAGGCTCGGAGGCGGCACGCGGCGGAGCACGCTCTGAGGCTGCTCCCTTCGCCAGAGGCCCTCGGGGGCTCTGCTGCCGCTCTGTGGGAGGCGCTTCCCGCTTTCCTGTGGAAGAAGCGAGGGAGCGAAGGAGACACGGGGAAGTCGAAGAAGAAAGAGGGGGAAAAAGAGAAAAGGACGAGGCGGAAGAAATGAAAAAGGAAGAAGAAATGTTAAACAAGTAGAGAGAAATGAAAAAACGAAAAACGAAATCTTCGACCTCTTCTCTCTCTCCATATCCCCCCCTCCCTTTCACTCCACATACGGTCCCCCGACCTTCCCGCACTGCAGCCTCCCCACGGGCTCCCTCAGGCACTCGTCGATCGCCCCGACAGCGTTGACTATCGACACCGCTTCGCCGTTCTTGGTCCAATAAGATTTCGTCCCGTATTTCCCCGCCAAGCGGCTCCAAAAGGTGCGAGGCACGCGGAGGTCGATGCCGGCGCCGACGTTGAAGTTGAGGATGTTGCCCGTGTTCGGGTCGGCCTGTTTTTGTTTGGTTTGGAGTTGGGGGGTGGGGAAAGAGAGAAAGAGTGGAAGAAGGAAGTGAGAGCAGTTTTTTTTCCTTTGTGTATTTTCGGTCGCTCTCGCCTTCTCTCTTGCTCCTTCAAAAAAAGAAAAAAAAAGCTCCAAAAAACTCACCACAAACACCACGGTGTCGTCATCCACGCCCCAGTAGTCCTTGATCGCCAGACCCGGAGTCTCAGGGTAGTTCTGCGCCAGCACCCGCAGCTTCACGCCGGTGTCCCTCTCCAGGGCCTCGGCCTGAGACCGCAGCCGGGCTCTTTCTCCTTCCGTTAAGAAACCGGCGACGTCGAGGACCGGGGTGAACTCCTTGGGGAGGAGCTCCGGCTTGTTCACGCCCTCGAGCCGGGCCTGGGCAGGCGGAGGGAAGGAGAGGGAGGTGACGGGGCCGAGGGCCAGCGTGGCGGCGAGGGCGAGGGCGGCGAGGCGGGAGGCGAGAGGTTGTTGAGAAGGTTGGGGTCGAGGAGGTTCAGAGGTCGAGGTTGCTCCGGCCTCCTTCATCGAAGACGACGCTCTCGGCGGCGACAGAGCCGATACTGCCCTCTGCGTCGTTCTCGATTGCGATGCCGCGCCGCTCGAGCGCTGAGGGATCGATGTCGTGCGCATGCTGGGACTGGTGGTGTCGGGTTGGAATGGGGAGCTTGCGGGCGAGCTGGGAAAGGGAATGCGAGTGGAGGAGGGGCGATCTGCTCCTTTCGAGAGTTTTGTGTTGACTCTGCGATTTTTTATCTCGACGAGACTCGCTTCACTCCTCTCTCGCCCCTCCTGTTTCGACAAAGAGAACTTCCCAAATCGAAAAAAGAAAGAAAGCAAAGCTCAAAGATCCTCGGCTTTGAAGAGCTTCCTAGCTCTTCTCTTTACCTCCACTGCGCAGCTCTTGATCTCTAGTACACATCTGCATAGACAAAAAGAGCAAGAAGCGGTACGTTTGAAGGCCTTTGAACGCGCTTTTTCGATTCTTTTCGACGTCCAAAAAAAACGTCGTCGTCGTCCATCATCGACCTTTTTGGCTTTTCCCAATCAACTCGCGGAGCTCGCTCTTCTTTCACTCTTCGGCCCGCTCTTTGACAAGATTTTTCGTAGCTGCGTGATGCTTGTGAAAGTGATCCTGCATCCATGCAATTTGAATGGCGTAAAACGCACGGCGGACTTTGGAGACCGCGACGGAAAGATGCGAGCTTTTTTTTTTTTTTTTCATTTCGCATCGCAGGCATAATATTCGTCTTCGCTGACCCCCCTCGACGACCCCGACCCCCTCTCAAAACCCCATACAACCAACTCACAGGGAACAGGCTCTTCCTCCACTTCGAAGCAGCAGAAAAGGGAACTTTGAAACCCCAACCAGAAGAAAAATGGCAATCAAGCTCCGGAAGGCGGCAGCAGCAGCAAACGGCAACGGAGCAGCGGCGCTCGCCGAAGACGCGTCGCCTCCTCCTCCGCCCTCGACCTCTTCCGCTTCCGCTGCCGCTTCAACTTCCGCGCCCCCTTCCTCCGCGCAGCCTTCCGCTCCTCCTGCTGCTGCTGCTCCCGTCGTCATCGACTACGTCGGAGACGCAGCCCGGGCAGCGCAGTCTCGGACCAGGTGAGAGATAGCGCAACTGTTTCTCGTCTTTTCCTTCCTTCTTTCGTTCGTTCTCAGAAAACACGCCCTTTTTCCAAACTCTCTTCTTCCCTCTTTCTTCTCCTCTTTCTCACCGCCGCTCCTCCTTCCAAAAAAAAAAAAAACTTGAAGACCCCTGGCCGACCTCGTCTTCGTCTTCCACCTCTGCGCCTTCCTCTGGTTCTCCCGCGTCTGGGCATGGCACCTGGGAGAGCAGGCCTCCACTTTACCCGGCTCGAAAGGCTTCGGCTGGTTCTTCCGCTACCTGACCTTCTGCTCCTTCACGGCGCAGACGGCGACGCTGGCCCTGTGCTGCGCCGCGCACCTGGCGCTGAGAGCGCGCGTGGCGGCGAGGGCGGTGGCGGTGGTGAAGGAGGAGGAGGAGCGGGTCAAAGGAGGAGGAGGAGGTAAAATGAGCAGCATCAGCAGCAGCAATGGCACCAACGGCAAAGGCAACGGCAACGGCGCTCCCTCTCTTCCTCCACCAACAACACCAACTCCAGCGACCCCTTCCCCGCTCTGGCTCTCCCGCGCCTCCGACGACGCCGCCTGCGCCATCTTCGGCCTCGCCAACGTCGTCACGCTGATGTACTTCGCGATCGAGCGCTCTTCGGCGGGGAACCTCGTCGAAGGGGGAAGAGCGGCGCGCCCCTCGTGGCTGGGGTTTGCCGTTCACTCGCTGAATGCGTGCGTTGCCTGGACGGACTTGCTGCTGGCCCACCCTCGTTCTTTTTCGCCTAGGGCTGCCAAGTGCTCGGTGACGCTGGCGCTGTGCTACTGCCACTGGCTGCTGCTCGTCCGTGGGGTGACGGGAAAGTTCCCCTATCCGATCTTGAACAAGCTGCCGATGCCCGGGGGCTTCTTCTTTCTGATCGGCACTGGCATCGTGCTCTTCTGGGTGCTGTTCCAGATTGGGAAGAAGATCTCGAGCCCGCTGCTGAGGTACAAGACGCGGTATGGGTGGCCTGCGGAGTGAAATTCACTTGTAAAAAAAGAAAGATAAATTTTTTCCTCCGTTTTCGAACTCGAAGACACTTCTCCGAAAACAAAAAAAATCAAGCGACGCTTTCGCACGACGACGTCAATCACCATGCGGCCTCTTTCTCTTTCTCGCCGTGCTCTCTCTCCCCTCGCGCACCCTCAGAGGCGAGAACACGGTCGAAAAACACCCGCCGTTGTCAGGCGAAGCGCCTTCGGCGAGAAAAAAGAGGAGAGGTAAGGAGATGAATGCGACTTGTTTTTTTCTTCTGCTGCTGCTGTCTCATCGCCGTCGTCCTTCGACCTCCTCTTCGACCACCTAGCCGCAAAAAGAGATTTTTTCGTTTCCAACTTTCTCGCGCCTTCTCCTCTCCCCGCACTTCCCTCTCTCTCTTTCTCTGACAAGAGCCGCCATTCGATCTCAATTCCAAATCTCTAAAAACAAAAAACAAAAAAAAAAACAGCTCCTCAGCAGCCTCGACCTCGACCCCCTCCTCCTCCAACGAGACGCCGCCGCCAAAAAAGGCAGCCCCGGCGCTCTCGCGCCTCTCGAACGCCGTTGTCTCGGGTTTGCGCTCCTTCCCTCTGCCCGACCTCGACGAGGACTCCAAGGCGATGATCTCCGAGCTGATCTCCCCGCCACCGCCTCTGTCTGACGACGACGAGGAGAGCGAGAGCGAGCTCGAGGACAGCGACGACGACTTCACCCGGAGAGCAGCAGCAACAGAAGCGACGGCCGCCGCCACTTTCGACGAAAACAACCTCGACAGCAGAAAGAAAAAACCTTCCTCCTCTCCCCCGGCCCTGGGCGCCCGCGGCGGCGGCTGGGTCCTCGCCCAGTTCGCCGCCCTGTTCTTCGTCGTCTTCCCCCCGACGGCCATCACGCTCGCGATCCAGGTCTCCGGGATCTTTGCCATTATCGCTGGGATCGCGCTTGCGGCGACAGGCGTCGGCAGCATTGGGATCCGCTCCCTGAGCCCGTTCCCGGTCCCGAGGAGGTCCAACCAGCTGGCTGAGAAGGGAGCTTACGGTCTGGTGAGGCACCCGATGTACGGCGGGCTGATCCTGTTCGCCGGAGGGGCCGCGGCCGCCTCGGCGAGCCCCGGCCGGGCCGCCGCGGCCCTGGCGCTCTTCTTCATTCTGGAAAACAAGATGATCCTGGAGGAGAAAGGGATGAGGAAGAAGCACGGGGCGAGGTATGAGGCCTACGCCGCCAAGACGAGGAAGGCGATTCCGTTTCTGTGGTGATAAGGAGGAAGAGAGAGAAAGAGAAGAAGAGAGAGAGAGATGAAGACAGAGAGAAAAGAAAAGAAAAAAATAAAGAGAAAAGAGAGAGCAAGTTTTCGTTTTCGTTCCTTTTGTAACATTTATTAGAGCTCTTTCCTCTCTCTTCATTTGAGAACCTAAGCGGAAGGAGGCGCGGCAGTTCCCCCACCGGCGCGGTCCCTCGCCTTTCTCCCACGGGGCCGGCGAGGCTTCGACTGCTTCTTCGCCTCTCCTCCTTCGCTTCCTCCTCCTCCGCCGCCGCTTCCGCCGCTCGCCGTCGCTGCCGCTGCCGCTCGCGCTTCCTCTTCCTGCTGCTTCAGCTGCGCCTTCGGGGGCAAGATGGCCAGATCCAGGAGCCCGTCCGGGGGGCAGATCGTCATCCTCCGGGCTCCGCGGTCGACATGGGGGACAAAGGCCTGCGTGAAGGGGAGGAGCACGGTCCGGCGGGCAGCGGCAGCGGCAAGGGAGGGAGGCGTTTTGCCTCTCCGCCGCTGCCTTTGCGTCGTCGTCGTCGTCGTCGCCGTCGTCGTCGAAGCTTCTGCTCCTTCGACCTCGACCTCCTCAACTTCTTCAACCTCTTCTTCCGCTCCTTCGTCATCCGACAGCTCCAGCCTGAGCAAATCCGTCCCACCACCCCCACACACGTCCACGACGATGCCGACCACCTTTTCTCCCCTTCCTCCTTCCCCTCCGAGCAGTCTCGCCTCCATCCCGATCAGTTCTTGCGCGTAAAAGTCGTCGCCGGCCTCTGGCAGCGCTGGCCTCTCGGCGGCGCTCACCCACAGAGAATTGTTGGCGAGGGCCGCCGCCGCCTCGGGCGAGTCGATGCCTCGGAGCTTCAGGAGCCAGGAAGAGGAACCCGCGGAAGAGGAGGAAGACGAGCCCTTTTTGCTGCTCCTGGAGATGGGGGCCGGGCGGGCGGCTTCGATCCTGACAAGGCGCGGCTTCGGGGCAGCAGCAGCAGCGGGAGCGGAACTCGACCCTCGGCCGATGAGGATGCCGCGCGACTTTCCTCCGCTCCCTCCTCCCCTGCCGCTCTCGAGCTGGGGCGCCACCCAGAACCTCGCCCCTTCCTCCAGCAGCCTCTCCTCGGGCTCGTCGGTGACCGGGAAGATGCGGACCTCTCCCCTGACGCCGTGCGGGGCGCCGAAGGTGGCGACCTCGACGAGGTCGGAGGGCGGGGCAGCAGAGGAGGTTGAAGGCGGCGACGACGGCGTCGATGAAGAACCGTCGTCGTCGTCGTCGATTTCGATGGCGTCGCTCGCGGCGGCGCCGAGGGCAGTCGAGGAGGGTCTCGAGTGTGATTTCCTCCCTGTGACGCTGGAAGTGTTGTGACTACACGCGACAGCACGCGGAGTTGACGGAGGCGTCGGTTTGGATGCCCGACAGCGCGGCAAAAGCGTCGCCGTCGGCAACAGCGACAGGCATCTAGCCGTCGGCGTCGAAGGCGAAAGCATCGAGGCCCAACGTCCTCTGCCCAACGTCCCCTGCGTCTTCGTCGCCGACGACGCAGCGCCACAGGACGAGAACATCGTCTCTTGCGATGTCGTGTGCGGTTTTCTGATGCGTTAGTCGAACTGAGAGAGAGAGGCAGGGCCGCGACGCGAGAGTTTGATTTTTTTATTTTTTCGCTTGTGAAGCAAAATCAATGCCCACTTTTTCCTTTTCTTTTCGATTCTCCTTTTCTTTCTCTTTTGCTTCTCTCTCGCGTCACTGCAGCTCCTTCGATGGTGAAAAAGGCGCAGCGCCTGCGTGACAAGGCCGCGCGAAGGCTCGGCATCGGCGTCGGCGTCGGGGCGGGGTTCGGAGAGCAGAGGGAGGAGCGGCAGCCGTCGTCGAATTCGGCAACGGCGGCGGCGGCAGCGGCGACCTCGGCGAAAAACTCCACAGAAAACCTCAACAAAAAACCTCCCGCTCCGCGGCACGTCGTCAAGGTCGTCAAGAAGCTCCGCTTCCTGAAAAGGGCCGCGGCTTCTGCCCCATTGCCGCAAAGGCACGAGCAGAAGGAGTCTCTCCTGGGCGTCGCGAGGAACAAAAGGGGCGGCGGCGGCGTTGGCGTTTCGAAAAAGAAGACCTCGACGACGACGAAGAAGCAGCAGCAGCGCCGCCGCCGCCGCTCGTCTTCTTCTTCGACCCTCGGAGACTTTTCCTCTCTCGTGGCCTCTCTCTCTGACCCCGAGGCCTTCGCACCCAAGAAGGTTGTCGCGCTGGCTTCCCTCTCGACGGGCAAGGAGCGCATGCGGGCGGCGGAGGTGGCGCAGAAGGGGGGCTTTTTCTCCCTGAAGAGGGGGGGGCCTCTGGGCTTTGGAGGAGGAGACCCCTTTGCTGCCGTCGCCGCGGCCGTGGCCTCTTCCGTCGGAGGAGGAGCAGGAGAAAGCGTTCCCTCCGCTCCTTCCGCTGCCGCCAGCAGGTGGCAGGGCATAGACCTCGCCAAGGCGGAACAGCAGAGGAAGCGGATGCGCAGGGAGGCCAAGGAGAGGAGGAAGGCGGCGAAAGCTGCCGGGGGAGCGAGAATGAGCGAATGAAAGGTTCATTTTTTTGTTGTTGCATTTTTGTAAAATAAGAAAGAAAAACTAGAGAAGCGTCGTTATCGCCCCGCCACAGGGAGCATAAGCACCCCAGGCCCCGTAATGGGACCTGCGGGAAGCTCTCCCGGCGGTCTGCCTCCGGAGCTTGAGCTGAAGGATGAACTTTTTGCTGTTTCGAAGTTTCGCTTCTTCTTCGCTTTTTTCGTTTACGGTTTCGCTTTCGTTTTCTTCGTCATCTTCTTCGAAGGAACCCAGCATTACCCACAGCGACTTGGGCAGCGAGTCTATGTCGAGAGAGAGCTCGCACGAAGGGAGCCTGTAGGAGGCGGAAGCCGAAGAAGAGCAATTGAAAGTCGAGGCGACGAGTCGGCCAGAGGGGGGTAGCGTCGGCGGGAGAACGAGAGCCGTTCCTCCTCCTTCCTCGGCAAGGGGGGCAGCGACGACGCGCAGCTTCCTCCGGAGGCCCTTTCGACAGCCAGGCAGGTCGACTTCCTCTGAAGAACCCTTGGGGTCCAGCTCCAGCTCGAAGCTCTCGGACCAAGGAGAAGTTGAAGATGTTTTTCCGTCGTCGTCGTTCCCTGGTGTCTCTGCCGCCCAAGCGCAGACTCGGACCAGGCCCCTCGCCCTCGCTGCTCCCGCTCTTCCTCCTCTGGAGGGAGAAGCAGAAGCAGAAGAAGAAGAAGCGAGCTCGGGCTGCTCCTCCAGGGCCTTGACGACGGCGCCGAGCCCCGCCCACGAGGGAGAACGAGAGGAGGAGGAAGAAGTTTCGTTCTCGTCGCCTCCGCCTTGCTCTTTTTCTTCTTCCTCTCCTTCCCCTTCTTCTCCGCTCTCCTTCTTCTTCCCTGCGAGGAGCCTCCGCAGGCAGCTCGAAGCCACCTCTCCCCAGTCCGTGGCGTCGATCGCGGCCTCGATATCGTCGTCGTCGTTGCTGGACGAGGAGGAGGAGACGACTTCGACGAGCAGCGGCGAGGGGGCAGAGGAAGAAGAAAAAGAACTCAGACCTCCTCCTCCGAAGCAACAAGCTCTCGCCGCCGCCGCCGCTGCCTCCCCTCGAACCCCGCTGCCCCCCCTCCGACCTCCCCTGCTGCCCCTCCCCGCCGCGGCAGCCTCCGCCAGCGGCAGCAGAACCCCCGCCAGGGGGGGAACGGCAGCGAGCGCGATCGGGTTCTTCTTCAGCAGAGAGGCGAGCCTCGTTCCCAGAAACTGCCCTTCGGAGTTCGGAGACCAATCCCTCAGATCCGACTTCAACGCACAAAAGGACGAGGACGGTTTGGAAAAGGAGGAGCTGCTGAAGCTGGCTCCGAGGCAGAGGAAGAGCAGCGAGAGCCACGACAGCGCAGTCTGCAGCGGGAACAGAAACTCCTGATCTTCTTCCTCTCCTTCTCCTTGTCCTTGTTCTTGCTGTTGGAGCTCCCAGCCCCTTCCTCCCAGCACGAGCGTCTCTTCTCTGCCTTCCGCTCCTCTGCTCTTGGAGATCCAGGGCGGGCGGTCGAGCAGTGAGAGCTGTTGTTCCGGGATTTTAAGACTCGGAGTGAGAACGAGAAAGAGAGAAAGACAAGAGAGAGAAAGAGAAGAAGAAAAAAAAAACCGGAAAGAAAAGACTTCAAAAAATAATTCTTCCGCACCAGAACGGGCACCAGGTCCCCCGCCCCGGCCCCCGAGAGCACCTCCCCGACCCCGGGGGGAAGGTCCTCGGCGTGCTGCGCCAGGCAGCGGAATACCGCGAGGGCGCTGGACGCGGCGGCGAGCGCAGTCTCGTCTGCCGCGAGCGAAGGGGAAGAAAGACACGAAGAGTTTTTTCCCTTCGCTTTCGCTGTCGCTGCCTTTTTCGCCGCTGCCTCTGCCGTTCTCGCCGCGGCTGCCCTCCCCCCCCGCTCCGCGTCCCACCACCTCAGCGAGCGCGCCGCCCAGGCCGCGAGGGCGCACGCGGTGGCTGAATCGTCGCAGAGGGCGCGGATCGCCGAAGGGAGGGGCGCGGAGACGGAGAGGGGCGTCGTCGGGTTTTTTGTCGGAGAAGCTTTCGCCGCTGCCGCCGAAGCTTTCGTCGAAATCGGAGCGGGAGGAGGGGCCGAGAGAGCGACCGCGAGCAGGTTCGCGCAGCTCACGTCGTGCCTCAGCAGCCCATAGAGACCCAGGAAGCTGCTGCTGCTCTCTTTCTCTTCTCTCTTCTTGCTCTCCTCCTCCTCGAGGGATCGAAGGACGAGGGGGAGCGCCTTGGCCCTCCAGGCAGAGGCGGCGAGGAGGTGGGCGGAGACGGCGGCGAGCGGCGATTTTCTTCTCGCTCCTCGAGTTGCTCCTTCTTCCGTTTCCGTTTCCGTTTCCGCAGCGAGGGCGAGAGGGACGAGCTCCTCCTTGCCCTCAGCGGCCTCGGCATGCGCCCTGGCGTTGAGCTCCTCGACCAGGGCGTGCGCGCGGGACCAGGAGGGGGAGCCCACGGAGCGCGGGAGGGAGCTGAAAGAGGAGGAAGAGGTCGAAGAGGGGGTCGAAGAGGAGGAGACGAGGAGTCTCGCGAGCGAGAGGGCGTCGTTCCCTTTCCCTTGTCTCAACTTCTCTCCTTTCTCTCCTCTCTCTCCTCGTTTCTGCTCCAATTCCGAAAGGGGAGCAGAAGGAGGAGGAGGGGGAGCAGGAGGGAGGTCCCCGGGGGCGCCGAGGAACTGGGGCATCGAGCCGAGTGTTGGAGGGGAGAGAGAAGCGGAGGAGGTCGAGAGCAAGAAGAAGAAGAAGAAGAATGAAAAAAAGTTCTTCACTTTCCTCGAGGAAAAAAAACCGTTTTCTTCTTCGAGCCTCTTTCTATCCCCAATTCCGCTCAGTTCACCCCTCTCCTCTCCGCTTACTACCATGGAGCTCGCCTCCCCGTGCTCTTCCGAGGAGCTGACGGGAGGCGTTGCGACCAACAGCGTGAGGCTCGCAGTGGAGCAGGTAAAGGAGGAGGAGAATCGAGAAATTTAGGAGAAAAAATCGAGTCGTTTGCCCGTCGTCGCGCTCGCGAAATGGCGGGGCTCTTCTGCTTTCTCTCGTCTCTTTCTCTCACGCCCACTTCTCACATTCAATTTTCTACCCGCACCCCGACAGGTCGAGGCGGACATCGACAGGCACCAGAGAATGCTGGAATCTCCAGGAGGCGTGCTCAGGCGGCTGCGGGAGGAGGCGACAATCACGAATGCGATTCTCAATGCTTCTTCTCCTCCTCCCCCGTCGTCATCGTCGCCGCTGCCTCCTCCGCCGGCCCGCCTCCTCCGCGCGGCCAGGAGGGAGGAGCCAAGCACGCTCCTCGACGAAGAGCCTGCTGCTGCGGCCTCGCGAGAGGTGCTCAGGGAGCGCGTGCGAGGGATGCTGCTGGAGCGCGGGCTGCTCCTCGACGACGAGCAGAACGACGCCGATGAAACCGAAACCGGCGATGAAACCGACGAAGGCGGCGACGGCGACGACGCCTCGACCTCGGGACGCAGCAACGCGCCCTCGCTGCACTTCGCCGCGGACCTCGCCGACGACGGGGCCCTCCCGGGGGAGGAAGGGTTCGGGTTCGGGTTTTCCGTCGCTGAAGACGGGAGCAGCCGGAGAGGCGAGGAGCAAGAGGAAGAGGAGGAGGAAGAAGAAGAAGAGGAGGAAGAGCAGCCGCGGCAACAGCCACAGCAGCAACGACAACAACAACGACCTCCTCTTCCTCTCCGCTCCGCTCGCCCCGCCCTGCCCCCGCCGCGCTCGAGGCTCTCCCAGATCGCCAAGCCCAAGCAGCCCTGGCGTTGCAAGGCCTCCGCTGTCGAGACTGCCGAGGAGAAGGAAGCGAAAGAGGCCGCCGCGGAAGAGGCCGCTGCAGTCCAACGGCGACGACGAAGACGGCAGCAACAGCAACAGCCCTTTTCCTTCCTCTCTTCTGCCCCCGTGGAGGAGCGCCTCTTCGCTGCGGCAAAGCGCCGAGAGCAGAAGCTCGAGATGCTGAGGCAGCAGGCGTCGAGAGAGGAGGTCGAAGGGTGCTCGTTCGCGCCAAGGCTCTTTTCGAAGTCTTCGACCTCGACCTCGACCTCGACTCTTCTACCTTCCTCTTCTTCCGCGAATCGGACTCGCCCGCCGCTCCACGAGCGCGCCGCCGCCCTCGCCGCAGCAGCAGCGGCAAGGAGGCTCGCGGCCTCTCTCGAGCCGCCCCCTTTCCCCTTCTCGCCCTCGAGGATGAGCAAGCGCTCCGAGGAGCTCGCAGCGAGAGCAGCGGCAGCCGAGGCAGAGAGGAGGAACAAGGAGCTCTCCTCTCTTTCTCTCTCTCGTCACTCGCTGCCCCACGCCACGCCCTTGCCCCCTCCTTTCGCTCCGAGGATCAACCGCAACTCGGAGTGTCTGGTTGCCGGGACGACTTTCGAAGAGAGGCAGGATGCAGCCGCAATAGCGAAAGCAGAAAGGCTCGCCGCTGCGGCCGAGAGAGCGGCGGCGGCGACGCTCGGCACAAGCAAGACAGGAGGGAGGTTTTTCCCGGCCGGTGCCGTTGCTGTCTTGAGGAGGAAGAGGCACGGGCAGATCGGGGCTGCCATCATCGCCGAAGAAGAAGACGAGGAAGGAGCAGGAGGAGGAGAAGAAGGCAGGCGAGGATCGAAAGGGGGAAAAAACTCCTCCGTTGTTCTCCTCAAAGCCTCCGCTGCGGCAGCGAAGGCCGCGGAGGCCGCGGCTGAGGCCCAGGCCGCCGCGAGGCCCTTTCCCCTGCACTCCCCTGCGCTGTGCCCTCGCTCCCTCCTGCTCGCAGAGAGGGCGAGGAGGGAGAAGAAGCAAAAGGAGAGGAAACTGAAAGACTGTGCCCCCGGAGCGGCGGCGGCGGAGGAGAGGGAAGAGTGGACTCCTGCTGCCGCTTCTGCTTCTGCCGCTGCTGCTGCTTCGAAGCTGACTCCTCCCGCGAGGGACCCCGACGCGGCGATCCTGCTCGCGGCGAGGGCTCGCAGGGCCTCGAGGGCTGCCGAGGCCGCCGCGCGAGCTCTCGCCGTCACGGCGGCCCTCGAGCGAGAGTGCTCCTTCAGGCCTCGACAACAGGCGACAAAAGGAGGAGAGAAGAGAAACTCGACGACGACGACAGCTTCTATCTACCACCCCCCGTGCGCCGGCCCCCCTCTGCTCGCCTCCGAGGTCGTGCCCGGGTGCGCCCTGCACCTGCAGAGGGCGAACAGGGCGAGAGAGGCGGCGGAAGAGGAGCGCAAGAGGGCAGAGGTCGTCTTTGTCGAGAGGCCAAGAGCGAGGTACGTCTGCACAAAGCCAGAGCCCTTTTCGTTCTCTTCGAAAGCTCGAGGGGACTTTGAGGGCGGACGGCACGCGAAAGCTTGCGAGGAAGAGGAGGCCAAGTGCCCGTTCAGGCCGGAGACGCAGGCGGCGGAGGACGCGCGGCTGGTGCGGGAGCTGCTGCGAGGAGGTTGAAGGAAGAGTTTGAAGTTGACGAGTTTGTAAAAAAAAAAAAATATGTTGATCGTTCGATCGATGGCCTCTTTCTTCTTCACTTTTTTCCTCTCTTTTTCGTTTCTTCGCTTCTTTCTTTCTCTTTGAGGGAAAAAGCTTTCTCCCCATCATGGCCGCAGCAGCCGCCTACAGCCTGGCGCAGCCGAGCGCGGGCCCCGTCACGGAGCGCGCCTCGTGGAGCCCGTGAGTTGGAGAAGAGCGACTTTCTTTTGTTGTTGTCGAAGCGCCCCTCCCCTCGACCATCGTTTTTTTGCTCTCACGACGGAATCATTTCCCTTCCTCTCCTCTTTTCTCTTCCCACTCTCTTTCTCTACTCCAAAACAGATACGACGACAACGGAGGGTGAGTCGATGAGATGCGCGATGCAAAAGGCGAAACAGCAGTAGAGCGCGAGAGAGAACGGAGAAGAGAGAGAGAGAGAAAGCATTTCATCACCGTCGCTCGCGCGATCGTTTCATCGTCGTTGTCGACCTCTTCTCTTCCACCTCCATCTCTTTCTCTCTCTCTTTCTCTCACGCATGCCACCAAACCAAAACCCAATCCCCACAAAACCATCAACCAACCACCCAACAGGACTGTCGTCTCCGTCGCCGGAGACGGCTACGTCATCCTCGCGGCCTCCACCCGCCTCTCCACGGGCTACTCCATCCTGTCGCGAGAGGCCACGAAAGTCTGCCGCCTGTCCGAGGGTGTCTTGGTTGCCAACGCAGGGTTCGCGGGAGACGGCGTCACCTTGCAGAAAGTGCTGAAATCGAGGGCTGTCGCGTACCAGCACGCGCACCGAAGGCCTATGCCGGTCCACGCCGCGGCGCAGCTGCTGGGCAACACTCTGTACTACAAGAGGTTTTTCCCCTATTACGCCTTTTGTTTGTGTGCCGGCCTCGACGAGGAGAACAAGGGCGCGGTCTACACTTATGATGCCGTGGGCTCCCACGAGAGGGTCGGCTTCTCGTGCCAGGGGTCGGGAAAGGACCTGATCCAGCCCGTGCTCGACAACCAGCTCAAGTCGATCTCTCCCTTGGCTCTCCCCGCCGGGCCGTGGAAGACGACGCCGCTCCCGAAAGAAGAAGCTGTCGATCTGGTCAAGTCGGCGTTCGTGGCCGCCGGGGAGAGGGACATCTACACTGGGGACTCGGTGCAGATCTTCGTGCTGACCAAGGAGGGGCTGAGCGAGGAGGTGCTGGAGCTGAAGAAGGACTAGAGAGAAAGAGTTTTTTTTTTGGAGTTTTTTTCTTTCGTTTGTCAAAATTTTTCGCGTTTTCGCTTCTTCTTTCTTTCATTTTTTTCGGTTTCACTTTTCTTTCTCTTCTTTCTCTCTCTCTCTGGCGCTCTGCTCCTCGCTTTCCAGGCACGCGGGAACGCGAATTCTGCTCTATCTCTGTGTCTGTCTGATCCTTCAAAGCGAAAACTAACTAGCGACATGAGGGCGAGGCGAAGAGGACAAGGATTGCTCCCCGTTATCGTTTTCTTCGCCGCCGCGATTCTCGTCCATGCCCAGCAGCAACCATCCACCTCTTCGCCGCTCGCCAAGCTCCCCGGAGCGCTCGTGGAGCGCGCCGCCAAGACCTTGAGAGACGGGCCGACGTCCATCACTAACGTGCGTTAAGTGAGAGTAGAAACAAGAGCAATTGGAGCGGGGATTCCCTGAGAGAGAGAGAGAGCCAATTCCGTTTCGCTCACCCTTCTCTCTCCCTTCGACCTCCTCTTCCTCTCCTCCTTCCTCTTCCTCTTCCTCTTCCCCTTCCAGTTTGCCCGCTTCAACGACACGCTCGTCTCGCTCGCAGGCGACGAAGGCATCCCCTTCGCGACCTCCTACGAGCCCTCCACGGGAGAAGAGTGCGCCGCGCTCTGCGCCTCCTTCACGGCAAGGGCGACGGAGGCGGCGGAGAAAAAGGGCAGCAAAGCGCCGCCGCCTCCTCGCTGCTTCTCGGCGGCGTTTGACGTCCGAGAACCAAACAGCAGCAGCGACCCCGACGACGAGAAAGACGCGAAAAAAAAGCAGTTCACCTGCGCTCTCTACGGCTGGTCCAGGGGGGAGGCCTGCCCGGAGGTGACGATCGAGACCAGCGGAGGGACGACGAGCTTCTTGGACCCGAAGGCCCTGAGCTCGAGCCTGGGCGCCTGCGCCGGCGCTGCTGCTGCTGCTGCTGCTTCGAGCGCTGCTTCGAGCTCTTCTTCTGTTCCCGCTTCTTCCTCTTCCCCTCATCGGGCAACAAAGTCCAAGCAAAAGACGGCAGCAGCAGCAGCAGCAGCAGCAGCCTCTTCTTCTCTCCCTGCTGACACAAACAAAGAGAAGGCAGACGCCCTCGGCGCGATAGCAGCGGCCGTCCGCAGCTCCTTGCCCCCGGCCCCCCCGGACCCCGCTGCCGCCGCCGCCGCCGCCTCGGCCGCCGCCGCCTCGCTGGCCTCCGCCGCCTCGGGAGGGGACGACACCGCCGCCAGGGCCCAGGCCTGGGCCGCCGTGGTGGACGCGAAGCCGGGCGCGGCGGTCGCCGTCGTCGGCGCCAGGCCGCCGATCTCGGCCGAGCGCTACAACAGAAACGCGGGAAAAGCGAAAGGCGACCTCGAGCTCTCCTATGAGTACTTGGGCACCGCCACCGACGTAACCTCGGCAGCGGTCTGCTCCGGCCTCTGCCAGCAGTTTGTGGCCGGGGCCGACAACGCCGGCGGGAGCGTCATCGGGGTGACGGAGTTTGGGACGCGGACCGTGAGCGGGAGGGCAGGGTACTACGGCGTCTCCAACGGTCCCTTGCAGGCCCACTGCGTCGCCGCCTCGTTCTACGACGGCGACGCGGCCCTGGGGATCGACCCCGCGACCGAGCCGGACCAATCCGTCGGGAAAGTCTGCGACCTCTTCGGCGTCGCGCCGCGGGGAGTGACGGTGCTGCTTCTCGAGCCCGAGGAGACCGAGACGAAGAATGGCAAAGTCGACCCCCGGTCGACGGTGACGTTCATCAGGCCGCAGCGGTGGTCGGAGCTGGACTACGCGCTGGAGGACTGAAGGTTCTTTTTGTTTTGTATGTTTGATTTTTGTTCGGAAGAGGGTGTAAAAAGGCAAAGCAGCAGAGAAGAGAAATTGAAATGTCCAAGAAAAAAAAACTCACAAAAAAGAAAATCGGAGTTGACCGCATCGCCCTCTCTCCCTTCCCTCTTCCCGTATTTCTGTTACGCTGCTGCTGGAAACCTCGACGACGCGCAGGAGCATGCGAATAGCTGTCGTAGGGGGGCTGATACTGCCGCTGCTGGCGCTGGTGGGAACCGCGAGCGCGGCGTCGCAGGTGAGAGAAGCGACAAGAGCGAGAAGAGAAATGCGAGCGACGTTTGGCCGCCATTGTCCGTGCTCAAGAGCCCCTCGCGCAGCAAGTTTCTCAGCTTTTCTCGTTCTTCCTTCCCTCCTACTGGCATAGAACTCTTTGTGCCCTTGCATTCTATCGTCAGAGTGCAAGAAAGCACCAAAAGCTCCACGAGAGCGCCTTGGCGACCCGCACGCCGATTGCAAAGCAAGAGGCATTCTTTTTTTTGTTTCCCTTCAACCTCCTCACCACCTTCTCCTTCTCTTCCCCTCTTCCTCTTCCTCTTCCCCTTTCTCCCCAGCCCACAACCACCTCGATAGGAACGCGCCACCGCGTGCTCTTCAGGCACGCAGCGACGGCCGAAGACGCCCCCGGGAGGCATGAGGCTTTGAGGGAAGAGCTGCTTCTCGCCTCCTTCCCTTCTTCTTCTTTTCCTTCAACACCAACAAAAAAGAAGCCCTCGCGCCACCTCCGCCGCCTGCTCTCGACAAAGGCCTGGGCCGGCCGCAAGCTCCTCCTCTCTTCCGACGGCGGCTCTTCTTTTCTTTCCTTTGGCTCCCTGGGCTCGCACGTGGCCGTCGATTTCGTCGACGCCCCCGACGAGAGGGCGGCGGCAGAGCTGGCGGAGGTGCTGTCGAGTCACTCAGCAGCCCACTTTGCGGAGCTCGACGGCATCGTGAAGGCCGCGACGGCGCCGGACGACGCGAGAGTGGGAGAGCAGTTCTACCTGACTCAGGGCGGGCTGTACTCGGACTCCCTCGCGGAGCTGACGCCGGAGGAAGAGAAGGCGGGGAAAGGGGTGGCACCCGGGGCCTGGAACAGGACGCTCGGGTCGGACCAGGTAAGGAGAGAAGGAGGAGACAAGCGAGATGAGGAAAGAGAGAGAGAGAGAGGGAGAGAGAGAGAGAGAGAGAGAGAGAGAGAGAGAGAGAGAGAGAGAGAGAGAGAGAGAGAGAGAGAGAGAGAGAG
>Ga0210003_1001122_pt1 | contig 23765 bp, 19 predicted proteins | sample LantaG_FD_182804 | JGI IMG/M metagenome (GOLD analysis project Ga0210003, IMG submission 182804) | Deep subsurface microbial communities from Baltic Sea to uncover new lineages of life (NeLLi) - Landsort_02402 metaG (SPAdes) (version 2) | ecosystem: Environmental > Aquatic > Marine > Oceanic >... | reverse complement strand
TCGTACGCCGGCAGCCACTGCCAGTCCGTACGACTGAAGCCTCATCATTCTCTGCGCCCCCGCAACAGTAAACAGCCCCGTCGCTACAAAAATAATCCCGATACTTCCCGTTATTACCGAGCCGGGAGACGTTGCTCCCGAAGTCACGCTGACTATCGACCAGGCGACCAGCAATATAAGGCCTATCCCGCAATTAATCAGCCCGGCGATCTTCAGACCTATGCCCGGCGCCCTGATACGCTGCCGAACAGCTTCCAGCTTGTCGTCCGCTGCCGAGCGATCTGGCACAGCGTCCCGGCCGCCGGAGGAAATTATCTCGACGTCCGTTTTCACCTCGCTGATGTGCTGGTAGCGGCGATCCGGCTCCTTCTCTAAAGTCCGCAGAACTACATTATCGAGCCGTACGTCCACATGCACCTTCTGAGATGGCGGGGCAAATCGGCCCAGCGGCAGCTCACCTGTGAGCATTTCATAGAACACCACACCAAGTGAATAAATATCCGCACGGTGGTCCACTTCCGAGGGGTGCTCGATTTGTTCGGGGGCCATGTAATGCGGCGTACCCATCTGCTGGCCGACTTTTGTCAGCATGGATGTGGGGCCGGTTGCCGGGCGATCCAAAAGCTTGGCAAGGCCGAAATCGGCGATTCTTACCTGTCCCTTCCTGTTGAGAAGGATGTTTTCAGGCTTGATGTCACGATGAACGATTCCTTCTTCATGGGCGTACTGCAGGGCCTCGCAAATCTGTGGTATAATTTTGAGTGCTTCGGATGCTGAAAGATCGCCGGTTTGAATCGTCCGGCGTAAATCCGTCCCATCCACAAATTCCATAATAAAGTAGTACAGGCCGGCTTCCGTGTGGCCGAAATCGTAAATTATGACGATGTGAGGATGGCTCAGCCTGGCCAGCGAACGTGCCTCACGTGTAAATCGTTCGGCAAAAGCTTCCGTTTGACCGATTTGCGGCGGCAGAATTTTAAGCGCCACCAGCCTGTCAAGCTGCCGTTGACGGGCCTTGTAAACCACGCCCATGCCCCCCTGCCCCAGCAGTTCGAGGATTTCGAGCTGTGGAAACTGCCTGGCCAATTCGTCCGGCTCGGGCGATACGAATCCGGCAGGTGGTGTGACATTTGTGGGAATATCGCTCTGGTCGGCCGAGGTCTTGACCTGGTTAGATTTGGGGCCGCCTGGCAGGCCGAGATTCATCAGGCATTGCCGACAGAGCCCCTGTGGCGATTCGGCTGGCCGCTTACCCCCACATTCGCCCCAACATCTTTCTTCGGCCATAACAACATCTCCTTTTCATATCCCGGCTGCTCAGTAAGGGCTGCTCGCACTTCAAATCGCAGAACGCCTTTAGCCGTGCTCTTACCTAAAAAGCTGAGAACCACTTATAGATATTACATTCTATCAGATTTTTTCGCCAGAACATATCGTTTCGAATGAGTTTTCCTTTTAAGATTAGCGGCTGGGAAAGGGGGCTGAATTGAATTGAGATTTGAAATTTTCAAAAGATATTCAGATTCCCGGGATGGTTGGTATAATTTTTTTGACAATTGTTTTTGCTGTTGTTAAATTCCTTGTTGTCAGGGGCGTTTTATGAAAACCCCTTGCATCAGTGGTCAGTAGGAGCACATATTTTTAGTAGGGAGTATTTAAGATGAAAGCGAGAGTTTGGATTAAGCTGGTTTTGGCGATAGCTGTAATTTCGATATCCGGTTGTGAAAAAAAGGACGCGACTGTAAAAGAACCCGAAGCCAAGCCGGAAGCTACACCCGAAGTTAAGCCTGAAGCTAAGGAGATCAGACAAATGAGTGCTAACAAGGAATCTTTTGGAAAAACGCCCGATGGCAAACAGGTTGATTTGTACACTTTAACCAATACCAGCGGTATCAGGGCCAGGATAACCAGCTTCGGAGCGATTTTAGTCTCGCTGGAGGTCCCGGACAGGGATGGCAATTTAGCTGATATTACTCTCGGCTTCGATAAGCTTGACGGATATCTCGGCGTGCACCCCTATTTCGGCGCAATCGTCGGCAGATATGCCAATCGTATCGGCAAAGCGGCATTTAAGCTGGATGGCGTCGAGTATAAACTGGCGGCAAACAACGACGTAAATCATCTGCACGGCGGCATTAAGGGTTTTGACAAAGTAGTATGGAGGCTTGAAGACTTAGGTGTCAAGGGCACCGGAGCCGTGGTTAAGTTAACCTATATCAGCGAGGACGGCGAAGAAGGCTATCCCGGCAATTTGGCATGCAGCGTTACATATACGCTGACCGAAGACAATAATCTGGGGATCAGCTACGAGGCCGAGACGGATAAGAAGACCGTTTTAAATCTGACGAATCACAGCTACTTCAATCTTGCCGGGCAGGGTACTGGTGATATTCTCGGCCATGAGCTTATGATAAACGCCGATAAGTACACCGTCGTCGATGAAGGCCTGATACCAACCGGGGAAAACAGGAGCGTCAAGGGTACACCGATGGATTTTACCACGCCGATGACTATTGGCTCCCGGATCGGGCAGGTTGAGGGCGGATACGACCATAATTACGTGCTTAAGAGCGGCGGCACGATGGCTTTGGCCGCTAAGGCGTATGAGCCGACGAGCGGACGAGTTATGGAGATTTATACCGATCAGCCGGGTGTTCAGTTCTATACCGGCAACTTCCTGGATGGTTCCGTAACGGGTAAAGCGGGCAAAGTATATCAGAAGAACTACGGATTCTGCCTGGAGACGCAGCACTTCCCGGATTCGCCGAATAAACCCGACTTCCCGACCGTAGTACTCTTGCCGGGGCAGAAGTACGCTACGGTGACGGTATATAAATTCTCTACGAAATAGCGGCGAAGCTTCTGTTTGAAACCAGTTCAAAAATACTGCGTGAACTCAGGCTATGTAGATGCAGCCGGACCGCTTGATCTCGGGTATCTGATCCAGCTTCTCTTTGATGTCTTCTTTTTCAAGCGCAAAGCTGGGAGCGATTTCGAGCAGGCAATCGACCGAGCCGTCCGGTTTTCTGGGGATTATAACACCCGCCGATCCGAGCCAGCCGGCAGCACGGGCGGTCATCATCTTCCTCGTGGTTTCGGCGCTGTCGACGCCGGTGGCATTTTTTGTGGGGGCAAATTCTTCGCTCCGGATCGTTTGTAATATGACCGACTTCGAGGCCAGCGGCAGCGCATCAAAAACGAAGCTCTCCAGTTTTATGCCGTCGGATTCGACTGTATTTCCATCCTTGTCAATGTGCTGGATTTTTTTAACCGCTTTGTGCAGCGGCAGAGAGAAATCATCGCCGTTCAATTTTTCCACAAAGGCTCGGTTGATGATATGGATGGCAATACTGCCGAGTTCAAAGACCAGCGAGCCGTCAGGATTTCTTTTCTCGGCCAGCTCATCGGGCAGATCGCTGTATTCGATAACGGTTACCTTACCGTCAACCAGGCAGAAGTTGCCAACCTTTTCTTTTGGGCCCGTCTTTATGAGCGCCTTTGATGACATCTCGGCCTGATCGAGGACGTGCAGACCGATAAAAAGCGGATCGAATATATTTATCAGGGGATTATCGACCTGCCAATAACTCAGGAATTCCACGCCGCGTCTTTTCATTTCATCCAGAGCGCCGCTTTCGTAAAGGGCCCTCAGGCTTCCACCGTGGCCGTCGGGTGAGCAGGCAATGTTCGCTTTGTCGGCCAGCAGGATTTTGCCGTCAGGACTGAAATTGGGCAATGTACCCTGCTGAAAGATAAAGACATTATTCTCACCCAGGCCATAATAGTTATTCGAGCGAAAAATCTCTTTGGTCTGGCCGTAGTTCAAAGGACTGGTCATAACATACCAGGGGCAGTCGGCTTGATATTTTTGCGAGGCGGCGGCGATGGAATCGGCAAAGATTCGAAAAAGCGTTTTGTTCATTATGGGACTAATAGGAAAATTTCCCTTTGGCCCGTCAAATCCGAGGCGTGTACCCTGGCCGCCCGCAACGACAAACGCGGCTACTTTGCCGGCTGATATCAACTCTTTGCCCAGTTTTACTGCTTCGGCATATTTACGATGTTGTTCCGAGCCGACCGGAGTTGGATTATAGGACAATGCAGGAATGAAATCGCCGCTTATCGCATCAGAAACGGGATTTTTAATGAATTCCTTCACCCAAACGTCTATTTTATCAAGGTCCAGCAGAAGGATTTGCGCGAGTAAATCCTGCCTTTGGCCTTTATCTAACTTCTCACAGAATGCCAAAAGATGACTCTGATGGTTTTTTTTTAGCAATTTTTTCGCGTTTTCGTAACTTTTTTTAATGCTCATATCTATGATTCCGTTCTAAAAACAGGGATTATAAACAAATAGTAAAAAAGTTTCAAGAACCTCTCATAATTTGACGAAATTCCATTTGACAGCCAAGTTTCCTTGTGCTAAAATATTATCATAGATGCAGGTAGGTTTGAAATGCTCTTTATAATAAATCTGAAGCTGTCATCATAATTTTGGTCCCAATTTCATATCATAAACCCGCCTGCCAAGAGAAGTTTTTGTTTGCAGTTTGTATGTATGTTTTTGAGTTGGCTATTAGCAAGTAATACACAACTAAGTAACTGACTGCACGAATTTAATTGGTAAAAACTGGTTTTACAGATTTGGACCGACCGTTATAGATAATTAACAAGATGAGGAGATTCGCCGGAGAAGAAATGGGTGTTTGGTGTCTCATGTGTATGTGACAGTAGGCATTTATCTATCAAAATACAAACCGAAGCGTAATTCAAAACGGTCGGACTAGCGAATCTCGAAAAGAAAAAGGAGAAAAAGATGAAGAAAAAAGGTTTTACATTAGTCGAGCTGCTGGTCGTTATTGCGATCATAGCACTGCTCATGGGCATCCTGATGCCCGCGCTGGCCAGGGTAAGGCAGATTGCCTTCCGAATGGTCTGCGGAACAAATCTGTCAGGTATCGGCAAGGCCATGCTGATTTATGCCAACGATTACGAGGATGAGCTTCCTCGTTCCGGCGGCAGAAACAGCTTATGGTCTGCAAGAATACCTGTATGGAACGCCCTGAATCGGTTTAACGCGTACGGCGTATCTGCGACCGGAGAAGGCGGCACGTCGAACATCTCGTCCTGCTTCTACCTTCTGGTAAAGTATGCCGAAGTAACGCCCAAGTCGTTTTTGTGCAAGGGTGATTCCGGAGTTTCGGAGTTCAAGCCATCCGACGATGGCGCAGGCGACAGAGACCTTATCGATCTCTGGGATTTCGGCATGGAGCCGGAAACACATTGCAGCTACGCCTACCATATGCCGTTTGGCCTGTACGCTCTGACCACATCGTCCGAGCCCGGTATGGCAGTGGCAGCCGACAGGAATCCGTGGATGGATTCTCCCGGTGCAACAGCTAAGGTATTCCCCGGCACTTATCAACCTGACGGCGGCAAAGAGGCTGTAACATACGGCAATGCCATCGCCCACCAGGGAGATGCACAAAACGTATTGTTCCTGGACATCCACGTAGGCCAGGAAAAACGCCCGTTCTGCGGAATTAACGATGACAACATCTACACCATGTGGGACGGCGGAGACATAAGAATAGGCGCACAGCCATTCATCGGAAGTGAGCCGGCGGATAGATTAGATTCATTGCTCGTACATGACGGCGTCGGCGGGGCCGGCGGTGGCGGTGGCGGCGCAGCTCCACCACCAAAGGGCAGAGCCTGCTTCGTTGCTGATACACCCGCAATGGTAAACGGCAAACTCGTCCAGATTTCACAGGTCACTGCCAACCAGACAATCGGTTCGGTAGAAGAGCACGAAGGTACTTTCGTTTGTCGCGACATAGTCCTTGACAGCGGAAAAACAATCAGCGTCGTAGACGCTCACTGTTTCATGCTCGATTCAGGGCAATGGGTTGCTGCACAGAACCTGACCAGCAGCCAAAGATTGCAAACACTGACCGGCACAATCGGCATCAAGAGCATTACAACAAGAAGCTACACCGGCAAGGTTTACAATCTGAAGGTCCAGGGCTCAGACCAGTATATGGTCGGCGAGGATTCAGTAATTGTACGTGATTTCTAATACGGCGTTTATCGGGTATTCAACCCGCTTATAGAACACCGTACGTCTTTGTAGTTTGATCACGTATCGATTATTCTTGCTTCGGTTATTTACAAGCGGTCTTATGCAAAATTGCATAAGGCCGCTTTTTTATTTATTGTGCTTTCCGCGGGGCGTTTTGATTTTGCAACTGATTCTTGTAAAATCAGCTTGCTGCCGCTATCATAGTGCAAATGGCAGCTAAATCACACAATGACAAGAAAAAGCAGGGTCCCGTGGCGGCCAATAAAAAGGCTTACAGGAACTTCGAAATTATCGAGAAGTACGAAGCCGGCCTCGGACTGCTTGGCAGCGAGGTTAAATCGCTTCGGGCCGGCGGCGGGGATCTGAGCGGCTCATACGCAAGGATCGATGGCGAGCAATGCTGGCTCGTCGGTGCCGGTATTGCACCATACAAGCAGGCCGGTGATCGGCAGCACGAACCGACCAGAAAAAGAAAGCTGCTGCTGCACAAGGCGGAAATCCGAAAGATAAAAACCAAGCTCGAACAGAGAGGTTTTACTCTTGTGCCTCTGAAGATGTATTTTAACGACAGGGGCCTGGCAAAAATAGAATTAGCCCTTGCCAGAGGCAAAAGACAATACGACAAAAGACAAGCTATAACGAAGCGCGACCAAAAACGCGACATTGATAGAAGTATGAAAAAATATCGAAGATAGGGAAGAACAAAAAATAGAGGAGTCTCAGATTATGGGTAAAGAAAAAGAGCAGGAGAAAAAGATCATCGTCGATGAGGACTGGAAACAGGAAGCACAGAAAGAGAAGGAGATATTAGCCGCACAGGAAGAAGCTGAGAAAATAGATAAGCCGGAAGAGGAAAAGTCGCACGGCCCTCTGCCGGAAGGCAATTTTGCCGCTCTAATAAGCATGCTTACAACTCAGGCATTATTCGCCATGGGCCTGCTGCAGATGAAGGGACAGGAAGAAAGAAAGCCCGATCTGGAACTGGCGAAATATAATATCGATATGCTCCAGGTCCTCGAGGAAAAAACCAAGGGCAATTTGACGGAAGAAGAAGAGACTGTGCTTGTGAATACTCTCAACGAGCTTCGTATGGGCTATGTTAAAATCGCAGGGTAAACAAAATTGGCGAACATATTAGACAAAATAATTGCCGACAAGCGGGCCGAAGTGCGTTCTCGACAATCAGAGAAAAGTCTCGATGAGTTGAAGCAGCAGGTTAGTTCTTTAGCCAAATGCCGCAATTTCTACAAGGCCGTTACCAAGCCTAATCGTCGGGGCATAAACGTTATCGCAGAGGTGAAAAAGGCCTCGCCTTCGGCCGGGCTTATTCGTGAGGATTTCGACCCTGTGACAATCGCGCGGACCTACGAGAAATGCGGTGCCGACGCCATCAGCGTCCTTACCGATGAAAAGTACTTTCAGGGCCGGCTCGAATACATAAGTCAGATACGTCAAGAAGTGGATTTGCCCGTTATGCGAAAGGATTTTATTGTCGACCTCTGGCAGGTTTACGAATCCCGCGCCGCCGGTGCCGACGCCATATTGCTGATCGCCGAAGCTCTCAAACCGAGCGAGCTGATGGATCTGATGATTATCGCGGCCGAACTGACGCTCACTGTGCTGCTGGAGGTCCATCAGGCCGATTCCCTGCTGGCGGTTCGCAGCATGATTGGCTTTCCCAAGAAAGGTTACAGCGTTTTAGGGGTCAACAATCGCGACCTGACAACGATGCAGGTCGATTTGAACACGACCAGCCGGTTGGGGGGACTTCTCGAAAATAAAAATGAACTGGTCGCCGAAAGCGGCATAAAATCCCGGGCCGACGTGGAAAAGCTAATGTCCGCCGGAGTAAAGGCCGTCCTGATCGGCCAGACGCTATGTGAACATCCCGACATCGAGGAAAAATTCGCCGAGCTTTTCGGCTGAGAATCTTTTGTTGGTCCTTATTGCGAATTTATAAGCTTGCGGCAAAAACAGCAGGCTAAATGTCAAACGAGGTCAAAGTATTATGAACGTATTTTTCTATTTGCTTCTGGGATTGGTAGCCGGTATTTTCAGCGGCCTGATCGGTATTGGGGGAGCGATAATTATCATTCCTTCGCTGGTTCTTTTGTTCGGTCTGTCGCAGCACACCGCTCAGGGCACGACGCTGGCATTGATGGTCCCGCCGATTGGCCTGCTCGCCGCGTGGACGTACTACAAACAGGGTTTTGTGGATTTTAAAATAGCCGGGCTGATCTGTCTGGGCTTCTTTTTCGGCGGCCTGGCAGGCGCCAAATTCGCAACCGATATCCCGGAAGATGTTCTGCGAAAAATTTTCGGGGTGATATTACTTACTGCATCGCTGAGAATGATTTTCTACAAATAATAAAACATTTTCTGCTTCGGCAGCTCACCATATTTGCTATTTTTTTTGCGCCTTCTGTATTTTGGCCCAGGTGTCACGCAGGCCGACGGTCCGGTTGAATACCGGCTTTTCTTTTGTGCTGTCTTTGTCGACGCAGAAGTAACCCAGCCGCTCGAACTGATACCGGCTCAGGGGCACGGCTTCCGCCAGAGAAGGCTCCACCCGGCACGAAGTCAGGACCTCCAGCGAGTCAGAATTCAGATTAGATTTAAAATCCTTGCCTTCGGCCACATCGTCCGGATTTTCCTTCGTGAACAGATGGTCGTACAATCTGACTTCGGCCTCGATAGCATGCTCAGCCGAAACCCAGTGCAGCGTCGATTTGACCTTGCGCCCGTCGGGAGCGTCGCCACCCCGCGTTGCTGGATCGTATGTGCAGTGCAGTTCTACAATCTCGCCGTTTGTGTCTTTAACCACGTCGGTACAGGTCACAAAATAAGCATATCTTAGCCGGACCTCCCGGCCGGGGGACAGGCGGAAGAACTTCTTCGGCGGCTCTTCCATAAAATCCTCCCGCTCGATATAAAACTCACGAGAGAAAGGAACCTTTCTCGTTCCGGCATTCGGATCTTCCGGATTGTTGATTGCATCAAGTTCTTCGACCTGGCCTTCGGGGTAGTTGTCGATAATCACCTTGAGCGGCCGAAGAACTGCCATCACTCGCGGCGAGGTTTTGTTCAAATCCTCCCTTAGGCAGTGTTCCAGCAGCGCAATATCAACGGTGCTGTTAAACTTGTTGATGCCGATTCGCTGGCAGAATTCCCGGATCGATTCGGGCGAATAGCCCCTTCTCCTTATTCCGCTGATAGTCGGCATTCTCGGGTCGTCCCAGCCGCTAACCAGGCCCTCCTGCACCAAATTCAGCAGCCTTCGCTTGCTCATCACGGTATAGGTAAGATTCAGCCGGGCGAACTCGATTTGCTGCGGATGATAAGTGCCCAGCTCGTCGAGGAACCAGTCGTACAGAGGCCGATGGTTCTCGAACTCAAGCGTACAGATCGAATGCGTTATTCGTTCGACGGAATCTTCGAGCCCGTGGGCCCAGTCGTACATCGGATAGATGCACCATTTGTCGCCGGACCGGTGGTGTGAAGCGTGCAGGATGCGGTACATCACAGGATCGCGCAAATTCAGATTGGGATGCGCCATATCGATTTTCGCTCGCAGCGTGCGCGAGCCGTCCGGGAATTCGCCCGCTTTCATCCGCTCGAACAAGTCCAGATTCTCCTCGACCGAACGATTGCGATAGGGACTGTCCTTACCCGGCTCGGTAAGCGTGCCGCGGTACTGGCGAGTCTGCTCAGCCACCAGGTCGCAGACGTACGCCTTGCCCTTTTTTACAAGCTGCACGGCGTACTCGTACATTTGCTCGAAGTAGTCCGACCCGTAATAAAGATGTTCGCCCCAATCCCAGCCGATCCAGCGAACGTCCTCGATGATGGAGTTGACGTATTCCTGCTCTTCCTTTTCCGGGTTCGTATCGTCGAACCGCAGATGGCACTGGCCGCCGAATTCCGCTGCTATTCCGAAGTTCAGACAGATGCTCTTGGCATGTCCGATATGCAGGTACCCGTTCGGCTCCGGGGGAAATCGCGTTACTACCCGCCCGTCCCATTTGTTGGCTTTGGTATCTTCAGCAACAATTGTACGAATAAAATCAAGTCTTGTATTTTCTTCTTTACTCATTATGAATAATTCCTCATTCTCAGTTTGTTCTTCTCAGTAAGGAGTCCATAGGACATTATTCATAATACTATAAACAGAGAACGATTTACTATCAACAACGAACTATGAAATCGATGGTCTGAAACAGACAAATGAAATCAGGACCAGGACCACTCCTGAGATAAACAGCAGGATTCTGTTCCGCGGTTCGCTGCAGCGTTTGAGCCACTGCGGCATGGCCGCCTCGGCGGACTGGCCGTTCGATTCGTCCATCAGGGCCTTGCGAGCGGCGGCCAACTGCCGGCTCCTCGCCCGGGGATAAACTGTGTTAGCATCCACAGCTTTGGTGCCGAGCGTAGCCGGGGCAAGACGCTCAACAACCATATTGGGATCCTCATCCAGCCGCTCCAGCAGCACATCGTAGTCCGCGTTCAGAGATTTGAGCCGATCCAGGGATTTCTGTGCCTCTCTCAGGTACTGTTTGTTCTGATAGTACTGTATCAAATCGTCACAGAGGATAGAACTGCTCAGCGAGGCCGCTCCGATACTGAAGAACAGAATAAATAAAATCAACTGGATGACTTTCCGTCCCTGCATAGCTCAAGACAGGGCGGTTCGCAAACTGCCCGTCCATTTCTCCATAAATTCCGAAACAAAGCACATCTTTTTACGAGAGATTATCGATTTTCGCCGATGACGTCAAGGCCGGAGCGTAAAAGTTACTATGATAATATCTCCTGGAAAAAGTTTTTATTGTCGCATTTCTGTCCTGGACTTGCTCTTAATAGTAGAATCGCTTCTGTATGGAAAGGTTCCAACGTGCGAACAGATGCTGAATTGGTAAACGCTGTCCTGGACGGCGAAAAGCAGGCTTTTGCCGTACTTGTGAAACGTTACGAGCGGCCGGTCCGTGCCGTGGCGCTGGACGTTCTGGGCGATTATCATTTGGCCGCGGATGTCTCGCAAGAAGCTTTCGTAAAGGCTTACGAGCAGTTGGCCGGGCTGCAAAAACCTAAAGCCTTTGGCGCTTGGCTGATGAAAATAGCCCACAGATGCGCACTTGATTCGGCCCGGCGAAGACTAAAAAAAACCGGGCATGAAATAAAAGTTGCCACGGTGATAGAAAATCCTAACGGACAGCTTGACGAGGACAACCAGAGACTCTTAGCGGCAGTCGTTAAGCTGCCTAAATCCGAAAAGCAGGTTGTAATGCTCCGCTACTTTGGCGAGAACAGCGTTGGAGAAGTCGCAAAAATAGCCGGTCGGAGCGTTGGCACTGTAACCAAACAACTATCACGGGCACACAAACGCCTGCGAAAAATATTAGAAAGGTCGGAAAAATGACTTCAAAAGATAATCTTGAAGAAAAATTGCATGAGTTATCTCAGGCAATAGGCTCCGACGATAAGCTTGTCGAAAACGTCATGAACAGAATCCATTCGGCACCCGCCTGCGGTGCTGCCGGAGCCGGATGTATAAGGAAAATCATAATGAAACACTCATTGACGAAACTTGTGGCCGCGGCGGTGATAGGCGCCATAGCCTGGATTGCAATCGGTTATTTGAGCGGTTCGAGGAATAGTACGCCGAAAGTCTATGCGGCTATGATCGACGCCTTGCATAACGTCAATACGGCCCATGTAACCGGGTGGACAACGAAGATTCACCCCGGGCATACGACGGTTCTTGATACGCCTCCTGATACCTCAAAGCGCTATCCGATTGAAATATGGGAGTGGTTCACCGAAGGCGGGGTCTATCGAATGTACGACAGACAGGGTCCGGTTACGATCTGGCAAGACGGAAATCTTCGATACGAATACCGAGCCGACAAGGACACGCTTTATATTGACAAGTATAAATCGTCACCTCAGTTTCCAATTGAGTTTCAATCGTTTACCAGAGAGCTCGAGCCTTTAATGATGATGCATGGTGACAAAATGACCTGCCGGGCCGACCGCATAACCTTTCTGGCCGATCGTATCATTGACGGTCGAAAGGCTCAAAGATATCAAATAGATTGCGACAACTGGCGTAAAGAAATCTGGTTTGACAATGAAACGAAGCACATGTTGGAAATTAACTCATACGCCTTCGCTGATGGGCAGTGGAAACAGTGGCGCCATGGAGTATGTGCCTATGACCAGGACATCCCAGCGAGTATCCGCGCGTATGTTCCGCCGGATACCAAGAATGTAAGATATAGTTTAGAAATTGACCCAAGATTCGAGAAGTGGAACCAACGTTTGCATCAGATAGCTGCCTATTATCAACAACATCCGCTGCCCGAAACGATGGAGCTTCTGCCGCGCGAAAGTGATGAGAGGATTGATGCACATTCCCCAAGCCGTCTGCCTGAGATAAGCGATACGACTGGCTATTGTGTACTACCGATCCAATGCTCACTGGCGGACTTCCTTCGTACCAAGATTAGGCCCTATGGCTCGTTGCGTGTGCCGGAGGAATTACAGAAAATTAAGCTTAACCACGACCTTGTCACAAAGTATGAGCATACGTCGCGACAGCGGGCCGACTTTGTGCTGGATGCTTTAGGGCTTGAAATTGTTGAGATTACAGAGCAGTGCGATGTCTGGATTGCCCTTTATGATGGGCGTCCACTGGATCCCTGGTATGAAGTAAATGTCCCTGTAGCTCGGGGCGAGGCCCGCCATACACAACCGGGGATGGACTGGAGTTCGAGTCCACACTCGATGAAACACCTTCTTGAGAGCTTCGCCTATTATCAGAACTATGATCTGGGGGAAGATCGGATTATCCTTATAGATGAAACCGGTCTGCCCTCCGAGCCATCGGAAGGCCAGTCTCAAGAGAGTATAGCCGTTAGCAGTGCCTCTCCCTATTGGCCATTTGAGATCGCCAAAGGATGGTTTAGAGAGCAATTTGGTGTTACCTTCGCCGAAGAGATTCGCAACGTGACTATTCATCTCGTTCGCAGATGTGACAAGGAGTAAATGCAACCTGAAAACATACTTTTTGCTCGAATACTTTGTTTATATCCGCAGTTTTTCGTGATTTTGAGAAAATTTCTTAAAATATTGTAACTTTTTGGGTAGTTTCGCGTCTATATATATAGGAACACTTAATAGGCCGTTCATAATAAGCCTGTCCCAAAGGGAAGGCTGTTAAAATTGAAAAATGCGTCATCACCCTCCTTCAAGAGGCCGATGCCCACAGGGTCGGCCTTTTTTTGTTGATAGTTCATGGTTGATAGTTCATAGTACACAGAGCAATGAATAACGAACAAAAAACATGAGAATTCCTCTGACTAAATATGGTTTGCCGCAGGTGGTTGTTTACCCGGCGGCGGTGCTTGCGGCAATGATTGTTTTTCCGCTGGTAACGGCGGCTTTTTTGCCGCAATGGGCGATTATTATTATAGAGACGGTTCTGGCCCCTATCCTGATATGGGCGCTTATGTTCTTCCGCGATCCGGAGCGAAGCTGTCCTGAAGACAGCAGTCTGCTTTTGGCGCCCGCTGACGGGCATATTACCGAAATCGAAACCATAGAGGAAATGAGCTTCATCGGCGGGCCCGCCTTGCGAATCGGGATATTCCTGAGCATTTTCGATACCCACATAAATCGTGCCCCGTGTAACGTCAGAATCGAAAAAATCACTTATAAAAAAGGCAAATACCTCAACGCGATGAACCCTCAATCGGGGCGGCTCAACGAGTCCAACGAGCTGGCTCTGACCCGAACCGATAGTCCAAAAGACAAGCTGATTGTCCGGCAGGTCAGCGGGGCAATTGCCCGGCGGATAGTCTGCGCGACGGCAGAAGGGCAGGAATTAGCTGGCGGTGAAAGGTTCGGTATGATAAAATTCGGCTCCAGAACAGAGTTGTATTTGCCTGTCCGTGAAAATGCAAAGTGCCTCGTGCAGATAGGCGATAAAGTAAAAGCCGGCCTTACGCCGCTTGTAAAATACGAATTTCGAGATTCGGAAGATGACAAAATTAAAAACTGAATCTGCCAGGAAAAGTCTGATGCGGCAGGTACGAAGGCAGAGATTAAAGTACATCGCAATCCTGCCGTCGTTAATTACGATTCTCAACGGCGTATTCGGTTTCACAGCAATAATCTTCGCCGGCAAAGGCTCGGGGATAATATCTACTGATCCCAAAATACCGTTTTTTACATTCGGGTCTACCACTTACTTTGCGTTGTCCGGCTATATGATCCTGGTGGCGATGGTTGCCGATATGCTCGACGGCCGGCTCGCACGAAGGGTTAACAGCACCTCCAGCTTCGGCGGCCAGCTTGACAGTATTTGCGATATAATCAGCTTCGGCGTGGCGCCGGCATATCTAATGCTCAATGTTCTGGAAAATGAAGTTGCAGCGATGGGACTTTCCGATGAAAGATTTCTGCTGCGTTTCATCTGGTTCTCGGCGGCCACTTATATAAGCTGTGCGGCTATCCGGTTGGCCAGATTCAACGTGGAAAACGAAGAGGATGAATCGGCGCACATGAGTTTTATGGGCCTGCCGACGCCGGCCGCCGCAGGGGTAATAGTCAGCATGGTAATATTCCACCAGGAAATACTTCCGACATTCGCTATTATTTACGCCCTGCCGTTTTTTGCCCTGGGTATATCAATTCTTATGATCGGCAGGATTCGATATCCACATATTCTCAATCAGTACCTCAGGGGCAAAAAACCATTCGCATACCTGATAAGGGTGTTGTTGTTGCTGCTGGCCCTTGTATTTTTTCTTCAGACGGCTTTGGTGGTGATTTTCTGTGGTTTTGCGGCGAACAGTTTTCTGAAATGGTTATATTTCAGAGTTCCAATTTCACGATACATCGCAAAATTGAGACACAAGGTAAGCCACAATAAAGACAATCTCGTCCCGGCGGTGCAGCATTCAGGTTCTATGGCCATAAACCATACAAAAATCGATGAGCAGGACGATAGCGCTGGTGGATCGGTACACGATTAACCTGGGCACTAATCTGCATTCGAGACCAAATGCACAGCCTTTTGTTTGATGACGGATTGATTTATCTGATAATACCGTTCGACGATCCCTATCAGCCGGGTCAGGACCTCTCGACCTTCCGAGCTTGCTTCCAGACCGACAATCTGCAAGCCAAGAGAGGCGTTTTGGTCGTCTGCGGTAGGCAAAACATTTCTAATCTGAGCACTCAGCACTAACGGTGTTTCATAAGGCATAGGTGTGAATCTCATGCTGATAAACTGTCCTTTTTTGAAGTTGGCTTTTCCGGCATCGTTCTGGTTCGGCACTATAACTTGAGCGCCGCCGGCGGAAATGTCCATCAGCCTGCCCTGGCAACAATTGTGCATCTCGCCGGCTGTATCATGTTTCGGCTCTTCTGCTCCTTGTTTGCTGCTGCGATGCCATAGCAACATTTTCACCTTCAGTGATTCAGGCACGTTTACACGGAAGTAGCTCCTCCGCTGGATTGCTTCGATCTTATCAGGAACAGCAAGTACGATCGTTCCGCCGCACTGCCGGCATGTCTCAGGATCGGTTGACGGTTCAAACGCTTTGACAGTCGTATCAAAAACAAATTTGCCATATCCGTGTTTGAATGAAATGCCGACTGGTTGATCCACACGTATATTTATAGGACGCTGCCTCATGGAGATAGTACTTTCAACTTTAAGTCTGTCTCCGTCAAGTTTTGTCAGCATAACCTTAGCGACGTGCCATTTGTCCCTGGACAGATAGGACATAATGGCAGGCACTTTTATATCGATCGCTATTTGCAGAATTCTCTCTCGATCAACCCCATGTGGCGTCATTACTTCATTCATATCAACCCTCATCTCTTTTGGCTTGTAAAGGTCATTCTCGTCAATCCCGAAGACCGTTGAGCCGCCGGTTTGTTCTCAGGGAACTCTATTAAAATATATGAATCATTCCGCCGGGAACAAAATCCGTTTCGGATGAAATTTGCTGATTTTATGCGACCGAACCGGAAGATTCCGCAGGGTAAGCTTGCAAAAAAAGCTTCGAATCATTACTATTACTGCGATTATGAATGATACTTACGGAACAAACAAGCCGCCTTACGATAAGATAGCCCTCCTGGGTCTTTTTATTTTATCGTTGCTGACAGCCCACCTCATCGTTAACTTCAAATCCAGAATTTCATTTTCGGACCCGATCCGGTTATTTAAAACGGGTTTATCGGTATCGATTCCGGCCGGGCAGGCATGGCAAAGCGACAGACAATGGCAGTATCAGGAGAATATGTTTTCCCTCAGCAGCCTTTTCCCAAGCGGTGCCGAAAGACCAACCACATGGGCTAACTGCCGGTACCTCTTGAGTGCCGAGACAACCACGCCGCAGATGCGGTTCGAGATAAGAGCATCTGAAATCGAAGCCGTGATTGCCGAAACAAACCAAACACATACCGATACGCTGACGATTGACTGGGCAAGAATAGAAAAGAACGATGTGCATTTCACCATGTTCTTCGGAACCGCCAGGTTACCAGATAACCGGCAGCTCGATATCGAAGTCAGCCAGATAGCCGGCGACGGCGAGCTGGCCGAGCTGGTATTCAAACATATCATAGAGACTCTGGTATTCGATGATAACCAGCTTCTAAAGACCGACGACGAAGACGCCGCTTATGCCTTTATGCTGGAGCTCATGGACGGGCGAGCCGAGGCAGAAACTATCGTCAATGAATTCCCCGAACACGCCGAACATATGCTGCACAATAATCAGATGCGGAGATAAATATATTTTTTAAAAGGAGTCATTATGAAATCAGAACGGCAGACCAAAAATTCGCTGGTATTTGCTTTTTACCTTTTAGCTTGTTGCCTGATCATGTCCGGGTGCGCAACCGAACCGGCAAGTCAGGCCGGCCAAAATCGCCTTGAGACTGAAGACTGGACCGGCATGAAACTCTGGTATCAGAAACCGGCAAAAGAATGGACCGAGTCACTGCCGGTCGGAAACGGAAGGCTCGGTGCAATGATTTTCGGCGGCACGGAAAACGAACGGCTCCAGTTCAACGACGACACCCTGTGGACCGGACAACCGCACGAGTATCAGCACAGCGGCGCAGTCTTGTACCTGCCGATCGTCCGCAAGCTGCTGTTCGAAGGCAAACAGCGCGAAGCCGAAGATCTGGCGATGCAGAAAATGATGAGCGTACCGATAAGGCAGGAAAAATATCAGCCGTTCGGCGACCTGCGCCTGAGCTTCCCGGGCCACGGCCAACCGGCGGACTACCGCCGGGAGCTGGATATCGATTCGGGACTGGCGAAAGTCATCTACCGCGTAGGCGATACCGAGTTCATTCGCGAGGTATTCTGCAGTTTCCCGGACCAGGTGATTGTCGTGCGTTTAACCTGCAACAAACCGGGCCAATTGACATTTAGCGCGAAACTCGACAGCCCCCATTCCGATTATAAGACATTGGCGGTCGATAACACCCTTGCACTCCGCGGCCGGATACAGGATCAAACAAACGCCCGAACCAAAGAAACAAAATCCAACGTCCTGAAATTCGAAGCCCGGCTGGGCTGGCGCGCCTCAGGCGGCGAAGCAGAACTCACGGATGATGCCCTGGAGGTTAAGGGCGCCGATTCGGTGACGCTGATTCTGGCCGCCGCAACGAGCTATAAAAACTTCAAGAATGTCACCGCCGACCCGGCCGATATATGCCGCAGGACAATCATGGCCGTTGCCGGCAGGAATTATGATTCGCTGCGCGGTACGCATATCTCAGACCATCGCCGATTGTTCCGCAGGGCGGCGTTCGAGCTTGGCACGACCGATGCGGCAGAGCAGCCGACCGACAAGCGCATCGAGAACTTTGCCAAACAAAACGATCCGCAATTGATGGAGCTGTACTTCCAGTACGGCCGCTACCTGCTGATCGCAAGCTCGCGCCCGGGCTCGCAGCCCGCCAACCTGCAGGGCATATGGAACGACAAACTCGACCCGCCATGGGACAGCAAGTGGACGACCAACATCAATACGGAGATGAACTACTGGCCCGTCGAGGTCACCAACCTGTCGGAATGTCACGAGCCGCTCTTCGATATGCTCGACGAGGTGGCCGAGACCGGCCGCAAAACCGCCATGGCTCACTACGGCTGCCGCGGCTGGGTCCTCCATCATAACACCGACATCTGGCGCGGCACCGCACCGATAAACGCCTCAAATCACGGCATCTGGGTCACGGGAGGCGCCTGGCTCTGCCAGGACCTATGGGAACGTTACGCCTTCACAGGCGACAAGGAATTTCTCAGAAAGCGGGCCTATCCCCTGATGAAAGGCGCCGCGACTTTCTTCGTCGATTTTCTAATCAAGGACCCGAAGACCGGCTGGCTGATAAGCACGCCGTCCAATTCGCCGGAGAATGGCGGGCTCGTCGCCGGGCCGACCATGGATCATCAGATCATTCGCGATTTGTTCACTAACTGCATCGAAGCGGCTTTAATTCTCGATGTGGACAAAGACTTCCGCGAAAAGCTCGCCGAGATGCGAAGCCGGATCGCGCCGAATCAGATCGGCCAGTACGGCCAGCTCCAGGAATGGCTCGAAGACAAGGACGACCCGAAGAATCGGCACCGGCATGTCTCGCACCTGTTCGGCCTGCATCCCGGCAAAGAAATCACACGCCGGGGCACACCAAGTCTTTTCGCGGCGGCACGAAAATCGCTCGAACTTCGCGGCGACGGCGGCACGGGATGGTCTATGGCCTGGAAGGTCAATTTCTGGGCGCGGTTCGAGGACGGGGACCACGCATACAAAATGCTCAGCAGCCTCCTGACGCCGCAGCGAATGTATCCAAATATGTTCGACGCCCACCCGCCGTTCCAGATCGACGGCAATTTAGGCGGCACCGCCGGCATCGCGGAAATGCTCCTGCAAAGCCAAACGGGCGAGCTGCATTTATTGCCGGCACTGCCTTCCGTCTGGCCGGACGGCCACATCAAAGGCCTCATGGCCCGCGGCGGCTTCGAAGTGGATATTGACTGGCAGGACGGAAAACTAAACGAGTGCGTCATCCGTTCGAAGGTTGGAAATAGATGCAGAGTTCGCTCAAGTGAACCCATCCAGGTGACCAGCGAGGGCATAACCGTCAGTGTCACAATGCTTGAAGAGAATGTCGTCCAGTTCGATACGAAGGCCGGTCGGACGTACGTGATCGTAGCCGATCAGGACAATCCAATTTACTAAATCGAGAGCATAAAATGAAAAATTTAAAAGTGGCAGTCGCAGCATTAGTTTTTATAAATATTTTTGCAGGATATTCGGTATACGGCACCGAATCAGTCGGCCACAACGATGAAGCATGGAACCATTTGAAATTGTGGTACAACAAGCCCGCCGGACAATGGACCGAAGCGCTGCCGGTCGGAAACGGACGTCTTGGAGCAATGGTTTACGGCACGGTTCAAACCGAGCGGCTGCAGCTCAATGAAGATACCCTCTGGGCTGGTCAACCAATCGAACGGGACCGCGTCGGGGCGTATAAATATCTGCCCGAGGCCCGGCGGCTCATCTTCGAAGGAAAATATGCCGAGGCCCAGAGAATCATGCAGCGCGAGTTTATGGGGCCGCGGCTGATCCGCAGCTACCAGACGCTCGGCGATCTGAGGCTGCGATTCGGCGACAAAAGGCAAGTCACAGGCTATCACCGGCAGCTCGACCTCGATACCGCCACTGCAACCGTCACGTATCGGCTCGGCGACGCTACTTTCACTCGCGAGGTTTTTTCCAGCCCCGTCGACCAGTGCATCGTCGTTCGTCTGGCGTGCGATAAGCCGGCACAGATTACATTCGATGCGAGCCTTTGGCGACCTGAAGATTTTACCGTCGAGACCATCGGGCCGGACCGCATCGTGCTCAAAGGCCAGGCGACAATGCAGGGCGAACATAAGGGCGTCAACTTCGAGGCCCGGCTGAAAATTATTCCCGAAGGCGGAAAGCTGACGGCGACAGATGAAGGCCTGCGGCTGGAAAATGCCGATGCGGCAACACTTTTAATCGCCGCAGCGACAAACTACCGCGGCGACGATCCACAGACGATCTGCGATAAGCAACTGACCGCCGCCGGCAGGAAAAAATATCCCGAATTGCAGCAGGCGCACCTTACCGAACACAGGCGCCTGTTCCGCAGGGTAGCGATGAATCTCGGTGACACGGCTGCAACGGATAAACCGACCGATGAGCGTTTGCAAGCAATGAGAGACGGCGCCGACGATCCGGCCTTGTGCGCTCTGTACTTCCAGTTCGGCCGGTACCTTCTGATATCCAGCTCGCGCCCCGGCTGCATGCCCGCCAACCTCCAGGGCATATGGAACGAGCAGATTACAGCGCCTTGGAACGCCGATTATCACATCAATATCAATGTCCAAATGAACTACTGGCCCGCCGAAGTCTGCAACCTGGCCGAATGTCACGAACCTTTTTTCGACCTGACCGACAATCTGCGGACCCGCGGCAGAAAAACCGCGAGGGACGTTTACGGCTGTCGCGGTTTCGTCGCCCACCATACCACGGATGCATGGTTCTGGACCAGCCCCATCGGAAACGTAGGATACGGAATGTGGCCCAGCGGCGCGGCCTGGTGCTGCCAGCATCTATGGGAACATTACGCATTCGGTGGTGATAAGGAATTTCTGCAGGAGCAGGCCTATCCGATTATGAAAGAAGCCACCGAGTTCTTCCTCGATTTTCTAGTCGAAGATCCGAAAACGGGCAAGCTGGTTTCAGGCCCGTCCATATCGCCCGAAAACCGCTTCCGCACGCCCGACGGCAAGACCTCGAACCTGACTATGGGCCCGGCAATGGACCAGCAGATCATCTACGACCTATTCACCAATTGTATCGAAGCGGCGAAGATTCTTGGAATCGAAGATGATTTTGTCAAACAAGTAAAAGCCGCCCGCAGCAATCTGGCCGGCCCTCAGATCGGCTCGGACGGCAGACTGATGGAATGGACAGAAGAGTTCGAGGAACCCGAGCCCGGCCATCGACACGTCTCGCATCTGTTCGCGCTGCACCCGGGCAAACAGATTTCCGTCACGGGCACGCCGGAGCTGGCGGCCGCGGCACGAAAATCGCTCGAATACCGCCTCTCGCACGGCGGCGGCCATACCGGCTGGAGCAGGGCGTGGATCATCAACTTCTGGGCCCGCCTGCAGGATGGCGAGAAAGCACACGAAAATCTGATGGCCCTGCTCGCAAAATCAACGCTTTCCAACCTGTTCGACACCCATCCGCCCTTCCAGATCGACGGCAACTTCGGCGGCACCGCAGGACTGGCCGAGATGCTGCTGCAAAGCCACGCGGGCGAGATTCATCTGCTGCCCGCCCTGCCGAAAGCCTGGCCAGGCGGCTCGGTCAAAGGACTGCGCGCCCGCGGCGGCTTCGAGGTGGACATCGCATGGAAAGATGGTAAACTCGCTGAGGCGACCATACGCTCGCTGTCCGGCAACAAGTGCAGTCTCCACACCGACGGGGCCGTCCGCGTAACATCGATCGGCAGACCGGTTAAGACAACCGGCAACGGACAGAACATTGTCGAGTTTGAAACGAAGACCGGCCAAACGTATCGCGTTTCAGCGGAAAATTAAGTGCCTTTATGGAATTGATTCTGGGGATAACCTGGTATGTAGCTCTCATAGTCGCGTTGACCTGCCACGAGGCCGCTCACGGCTTTGCCGCACTGAAACTCGGCGACCCCACGGCCTATCACCAGGGCCAGGTTACACTGGACCCAGTGGCCCACATCAGGAGAGAGCCGTTCGGCACGGTGGTTATGCCTATTCTTTCATTTATTTTTGCCGGCTGGATGATCGGCTGGGCCAGTTCGCCTTACGATCCACACTGGGCACGGCACAACCGGCGAAGCGCCGCCCTGATGGCTCTGGCCGGACCGGTTGCTAATCTGATTCTCGTGGTTATAGCGGGCCTGGCAATTCGTGCCGGCATACTGCTCGGAGTCTTTCACGCCCCCGAATCCATTACGTTCGAACAGGTCACCGCCGCGGTTTCGCCCGGCTTTGCAAACTCGGCCTCGGTCGCCATAAGTATCGTCTTTTCGCTGAACCTGATTCTGTTCGTCTTCAATCTTATCCCGCTGCCTCCGCTCGACGGCAGCGGGGTGGTATCGCTGTTTTTGAGCGACAGTGCCGCCGAACGTTACGCGCAACTATTGCACCAGCCGGGTGTTCGAATGTTCGGTCTGGTTGTCGCGTGGCGATTGCTGGACGTGGTCTTAAATCCGGTGCATCTGTTGGCTCTGAATATTTTGTATCCCGGAGCCGGCTATCACTAAACATCGAAATATCAGTAGGGTGTGATGAATTCGCACCGGTCATGTACGAATAAGCAAATGGTTTGATTTCATCGCACCGTACGAGTTCTATTCCACTTCCGCCGAGGCGTTCGGGTCGAAAGGATTGAGCCTGACCGCGAGCGAAAACAGGTACGGATAATCGACTTTCAAATGCTCCATGTGAGAGAGCCATTCCCGTACCAGCAGCCGATGGGCCCTTCTGATATCGCCGCTCAAGTGGTCGTAGTCTGTCTCCGGCAGGCCCTTGACGGTCGCCCTGTTCGATAACTCCTCCGACAGATGAAAAACCGCCCATAGAAGCTCGGTAAATGCTTCATGCTCCAGCAGGTTGGGATTCTCCAGCAGCCGCAGCAGAAACGCGCGTTTGCCAACGATGAAGCTCTGTACACCCTGGAGGTCGCTGGCGCGACTGTCGATTTTGTAACTATGTTTTTGCAGCACGACCTGCATCTGTGTGAAATGCTCCGGCGACCATTCATTACCCACGATCAGATGCTTTGATATTTCTTCAGCGTTCTTATCGAATCCGGTGAAAAACTTTAATAAATCGGTTCCCACCTCACTGAAAAAAGCCCCGATTACCATGTTGAGCTTTTTGAGCATGGCGCGTTTTTCCCTCTCGCCCAGCAGGTGGTGGATAATCAGCGTCACCAGCAGCACTTCTATAAAAACGAATGCGATATCGCCCAACAGATAGATGAAAATATGATGGCTGTCTCTGAAAATCACGAAGTGCAGGGAATAGAAAAAGACCGACAGCAGAATCAGCAGCAGGCCAAGAAGAACACGCTGAGTCAAGTTACTCTTTTTCATAGTTACTCCTATCAGTTCCCTAAATCGGATTAATTTTGCATTTAAAGCAGAATAGACTACTCAGGTAAAAGTACAAAATTATTGATAAACGGTCAATATTTTACTATGCTATGGGGCAAATATTGAATTTTAGGGAACACATTATGCAGACGCGAAGGTTAGGAAACACGGATTTGGAGTTCACGACAGTTGGCCTGGGCACATGGGCGATGGGTGGGCCGTGGCAGTACGGCTGGGGTCCGCAGGACGATGATGAAGCTATCGGCGCGATTTTGGCAGCGCTTGAGACGGGCATCAACTGGATAGATACCGCCCCGGCGTACGGGCTGGGCCATTCTGAAGAGCTCATTAAGCAAGCCCTCAAACAGGTAAAAGAAAGGCCGCTGATAGCGACAAAATGCGGAATCCTGTGGAACGAAAAAAAGGAAAAAGTGAGCTGTCTGAAGCGGCAGAGCATACGGGACGAATGTCATGC
>Ga0210003_1001121_pt1 | contig 23770 bp, 34 predicted proteins | sample LantaG_FD_182804 | JGI IMG/M metagenome (GOLD analysis project Ga0210003, IMG submission 182804) | Deep subsurface microbial communities from Baltic Sea to uncover new lineages of life (NeLLi) - Landsort_02402 metaG (SPAdes) (version 2) | ecosystem: Environmental > Aquatic > Marine > Oceanic >... | reverse complement strand
TATTTCCTCCGACATCAGCATCAAAATCTACAAGTAGTTTCATCTGATAACCCTCAATCTTATCTGCAACTTCTAAAGTTTTATAATAACTCCAATCAGTATCCCACCAGCTTGCACTAGCATCAGGGATAAATAAATTAAAAGGAATAAGAAGCATGCCTATAATTATAAAAATTAACCAACGTCTATTTTTCATATCCTTTCAACTCCACAAAACCTACTTTAAGATCCTTATATTTTTTAGTCTGCTTCCTATAAAACCTATCCTTCTCACTCATCAACATCCTCCTCCAAACATCAATTATTATTATAACAACCAGACCACCCATGACACCAAGTACATACCTAATCATTCAACACACCATCCAACACACCAATAGCAATAAGACAATACTTCCTTGCATCATCATCCTTAACAGCATTCATACGTTCCAACTCCAATGCCTTCCAATTACGGATCTCATCTTCACTGAGCATACACATACTTAATCAATCACTCCTAGTAAACGACCAGCTTCTACAAGTTCATCAACACTTATATTCTGTTTAGATAAAATCAATAGTTTTTCATCTTTCATTGCTTTCAAACTCCTTTAAAGATTTTTCAAAACGCTTACTTTTCATAATACTAAAATCAGGGACACCGTTCTTTAAAAACATCCGGAACACCGCAGGGAAATTATCAAAATGCTCATAATGATTACCAGGATAATACAACCGCAAGTCAGACATAAGTACCTCAACATCATTCATAAGTTTCATCTCAGGGTTTCTATGCATGATCTTCCAAGCTTCCACAGACTCATACATTCCTTTCTTCCAATCACCCTTTCCGATTTCACAGAGGTCTTTATCAAGGCTTTTTGGGACACTTCGAACATTGCTTTTTCTTCGTATGTTTTGTATCGTTTTTTTCTTCTCCATATGCTTCTCCATATAGATTTTTTGTTTTCTCCTTATACTCTCGTGGAGTGTTACAATTTTGTAACATGTAACAGCAAACCGGAAAGTGCGTTTGTAACACGTGATTTTGCCTTCGGCAAACCCTTTTTTTCGGTTTTTTAATATACCATACTCTAATATGGTAACCGCAGATGTTACATTTTTGTAACAGATTGTAACTATTCTGTTACACATTCGGAAGGTTTATATATGAAATGGGAAAAAAGTGTAACAATCGACTATACACCTTTTTGGTGTAACTGTTACAATTCTGTAACAGTCCAGGAGAACTTAAGGAGAGATGGGTGGATGCATCAAAATGTCTTAAAAAATACGGAGGCAACGCAGAGAACATGGATGTGCATCCATCCCAAAACTTGTTGTAATCTGACAGGGAAAAACCACCCAACGAACTAAAATATCTCATCATGGGGGAGGAGAGGGCAGGAAAACCCCTGTCAGAGTTACCATCAAAACAATAATATTGATTGGTATGTGGGGAGAGGGAGAATAAAAAAGTGATAAGATGGGATGTCTTATTCTCAACCCGACAATTGAGATACGTTTCTCCCTCTCCTAACGGCCTGCTATTTATAAAAGAAGAATGAATCATACTGCCCCCCCATGCCATGACTTTACTAAATTCTCCAGGTTTGTATCCAATACAGATTACTCGCCCCATTTCACGTAGCTCTTTGACACGTGGGGTTATACTGTTTATTCTCCATGTTTTACCATTGGATCTTGGTTGATCCTTTTTAAGTATCTCTAAGATTTCAGTGTTGCATACTCCTGGGTGTGTTGCTATGATCTCCCATATGATATGATGCATATGTCCAAATGTGGGTTTGTATGTATGGTATGCTTCTAGTTGTGACTCAGGGAATAGTTTGGCTTGCTGCATCCCATACCTCCTCACCATAGTCTTTGGTGTTGATTGGTTGTCCACAGGTGGGGCAGTGGCGTATTCCTTCTTCTGATGTTATTCTGCCACCCCCATCTTGCAGAACTGTTGGTATTCTTTGATATGTAATTTTATAAAATCATTTACAATTTCTAAAAACTCTTTTTTAGTTGGTTCTAATAGTATGCCGTTTGGCTGAAACGTGAGATTCAACAGGCTCCCCTCCTGTTGGTATATTTGGCATGTGTCAAACATCTGACTACAGATAGAGTCTTGGGTTGTGTCTTTGTTAGAGTGTTGTCTCCTGTAGTCTCCTTTGGTGTTTTGACATATGTTAAATGTTTGAGGTGTGTTATAAGTTTTTTCATTATAGTCTCCCTGTGTGGTCTATGATGTTATGTCCTTTTGTTTCTAGTAGGGTTTTTACACTGAATCGTAGTAGTTCGGTTTTGGTTATGTCGCTGCATCGTACTTTAAATTCGTATCCTCCGTTTCCATCATAGTCTATGGGTTCTATTATTACGTCTGGCGTTGGCATTATTTATCTCTCCATTGTTCTATAATGAGTGTTTCTTGCTCAAATGTTAGTTGTTCTTTCATGGTTGTGTCTCCTTGTGTTTTAGACATACTGCGGTCGCTATCCCTGTTGATATTGCTCCTGTGAGAAATCCTAGTATAAACATTAATTCGTATGCGTACATTCCTAGTGTGTGCATTATTGTGCCTCCTGGCATTTTATGCAGTATACTTTTCCTTTGAATCGTTCTTTGTTTTCTGGGTGCAGGCAGTAGGCGACTACGGCTTTGGTGATCTCTTTTTTACATTCAGGGTTGTTGCAGAAATATTTTTTAACATTTGTGTTGTTGTCTGTTAGAGTGGTTTGTTTTTTTGATGTGCTGCTGGTGTTGTTGTTTTCATAAAAGTCCTCTATTATATGTATTAGCATTTCGGGGCTGTCTAGTTCTGTGTCAACCCTTAACATCATCTTCATTTTTTACATCTCCATATTTTTTACTTCGCCCCACCACAGACGATATTGTTATATCATGCCAGATCATCTCCCCACCACCTTCGAGGGGAAGCCGACTTAGCGTTTCATTATGTAGTTTAATCAATGTCCCCATTTTCACCACCGTTGTCCTTCTCTCCGTTATAATTGCATTTATTGTTGGCATTTTTTCTTAAAAAGCGTTCATGCCCCATAAAAACGCATACGCAGTTTGTTTCTTCGTCAAGTTCCCACGAAAGACGATCTCCGTTGGGTAAAACATCAAGAACTACCAAAGGTATTCTTGTTCTGTTCCGTTCGTCAATGTGACTTATTCCGAGTTGTTTCATAATGTCCAATTGGGTAATATATTGGGCATATAAATACTTTTCCCCATTTCCCTATTGGGTAACAAAATATTTAAACTGAAATAAATATGGGGGTATGCGTTAGCTTGGCAGACACTAGGGCTCCCGACCCCAGTTCGCGGGTTCAAATCCCACTACCCCCACCTGTTTCCCATTAAAGAAAGGAAAAAAGCAAGTTTGGAATCAAATGCTCATATAACCTTCCTTTAATGATTTTTAGTCTACTTGTCAATTATAAGTACTTTTCTATTAATAAACTATCACTTTACTTATGTTCTGTTTAGAAAATGTATACCGTATTATGTTTTTTTGTCTACATTGTAGTTTTTTTAATGATTTCTAACCATCTAAAACCATCAATGTTTGTGTTTCCTGTTGCCTCTGATGGCGTACAACCTAAAGCCTGATGGTTTTTAACGAGATTATAATGCACACGAAAACCCTCCATAAGATTTGCACAACCATGTTCTTGGTCGAAACCTCTCATTACTTTAGTTCTTTCTTTTTGTGTGCCATGTAGTCTTTCTATTCTGTTGTTGCTGATTTTTGTTGTTATTGTGGTAGTAGTTTGATTATTACTCATGTATCACCCGATGTGTTACACGGAAATGGAGGTGATTCAAATCACCCTAAAAGTGACAGTACCGGATGGGAGTGTGATGAAAGTATTAAAATACATCTTTATTGATATAGGGTTTTGTAGAGGAAAACAATATGTGTAAAATTATTTCATTGATAGTGATAATTTTATTGATTATTGGTTTAAGTGGCTGTACAACGACAACAACAAATAATGAAATTAATTTAGACAGTCGTTTTATTGGAACTTGGCAAGGGGGATTAGGTGGCCCAACTTTTATTTTTTATTTAGATGGTACGTGTTCTTATATGTATGGTGCGTTGGTAAGTTGGGAAATTAAAAACGGTAATTTAGTATGTGAAGCGGATGGTTATACAAATGCATTTTCATTTATCTTTTTTAATAATAATAATGTTTTAGAGTTACATCATATTTCCAATCTTGATATTACATATAAATTGGATAGGATATAAGTTTTTATTACAGTACGGGATTATGTGGTTTTGGTGTAAACAATGATATGTAGCATAATGTTTAGTATAGGTGGAATCATAGGACTGTTGTTTGTAGCATTAATTATAGGGGTTATAGGGTGGGAGTTGTATAAAAGACTTAAAAAGAAATAGCAGTTCCTTTATAAACCCCTCCCATCCCCCTTATACAATTAATTAATTTTTTTGAAATCAATCTGAATGATAATCAAAAAGAATGAGAAAAAAGAAAAAAATTTGATATTAGATCATATTGTTTAAATCAGTTGCGATAAGCACAGGTATAGTGGGTGGAAATGAATCAAAAGATCCTTTACCAAATAAAGCATAACCATAATCCATATACCATTGTCCAATTTTCAATCGGTTTACTGCCCCTTGTTCTATAGGACTTTGACCATCTACTTTACTTCCATAAAGGTAGGCATGGCACATGATTTTACTTCGCACTCTCCAATCTACATCAGATGGGTTTTGGGTGTTACATATAAGGTTTACAAGTCCTCTCCGTATGTGTTTAAATTCGTTTGATAATTCCTCGTTTTTTTTCCATTGTTTTCCACTGGCACGAAGTGGTGCAATATCTTCATATTCATCTATAAAAAAAGTCTGAAATCCTTTATACAATCGTAGGAAACGGATCATGGTTAAATAATCATAATTGCTTTTTAGATATACAACATTAAGCATCCCTGGTTTAGCGTTTTGTATCAGCTCATTAAATCCACTAAACTTAGATATAGGGACATCAACAATTATTCCCTTATCTATATCTTTAAATTGTATTTCAACACCATCTTCTACATGTATCATCCAGTTTTTAAAACGATTGAATTGACATTGGCTATAATAACTATCTCTCCAGAATATTAATTCATCTGGATAATCATTGATTATATCTTCTGCGATTGATAACATAAAACTTGTTTTTCCACTTCCTTGTACACCAAGGCATTCGAGTACCATCCCACCTATAGAACTATCTCGTAGCATTATCCTTTGTTCTAATTCCTTACCTATTTTAACTGTTAGATTTATTCTTCTTTCTCGCACCAAAACCACCCATGTCTTTAGAATCTACGTCATATTTGTTTTCTCGTTCTTTACTCATTGATGCAGCTTTGTTTAATGCTTCTGGAAATATCGCAAATAATTCAAATTTTAATGCGTTCCATAAAAATTTTATTTCTATATTTGTGTGTATCTCCTCGTTAAATATAAAAAATAAATCCTCTTTTTTTATTTGTGTATCTTTAATATAAAGGATGTATCTTGTTGTTTTTTCTATGTTTTTAATAAATCGTATTTTGCCATCAGGAAATGGTATGGGATCTGATTTTTGTACTCCCAGTCCAAATGTGCTATGTGCTATTAAATCAAATAATTTTTTTCTTTCCTCTTCATCTTTTATTGGTCTGTTTTCTCTTTCTAATTCATCAAGATTCTCTCTTAGTTTTTCTTGGTTTTGAAATGTATCTTCTAATGTTGCTCTCCATTGCCATTCTGTATATTCATTCATATTGCATCTATTAGATTATGATCTCTGAATATTTGAAAAAATTTATCATGTAGTTGCATCGCCTTCCATTCATCTAGTTCTGGTTTTTTTTGTTTAAGTTGTTCTTTTTGGAACGGGTTCTGTTGTTTTGTAAGCAGCTCTTTTAATAAACTTGATTCTTTTTCATATATATCTAATACTGTATTATGCCATTCAGATAGTTTTAAACGATGCAGTGAGTCTTTTGATAGCGTATGAAGCAGAAGTATAGGGCAGGTGTTGCAAGTCTCCCAGTCTTTGTTAATTAAACCCTCAGCCCAGTTTTGAAATATACTCTGACGTTCATCTTTTAAACTCGTTTCTATCACCCTATCTATCTGATCTCGATCAAGTTCCAGGGATAACACCACCGCCACCCATAAACATGAAGGCAACAACAGCGACAACAATGACAACAGCAATAACAATAATAGCGATAGTAGTACCACTTATACCCATAGCTTTCTTTATCTTCGTAGCTTTTGCAGCTTCATCACTTCGCACATAATCAATAACAGAAGCCATATCGGTACTGCTGCCAAGTGCCTTCTGGAAATCGTTATATTGATAAAAAGTAACAGTGCTACCATCTGCTAATGATATAGCTGCCTGTTGAGATAAAGAGTCATATAGTTGCTTATGAGCAGGATTGTTTACAACATCTAAAGAATCAACTGGTTTTTCTGTACCTGATAAAAGATATATATTTGTATCATTACCCTCTTCATCTGTCTCTTTTAAATAGATCATCTGTTTCTTAATCTCATCATCCATCCCTTTAATACTTGTTATTCCCATACTGTTAAGTTTCTGAGTAAGAATCACATCATTTATATCAAGTAGATGGTTAACTCCATCCTTTGATAAACGTGTCTCATGTCCTCCACTGAACAATGCTGCCTTTGCATGATCCCTATAATATTTATCTCCTTTTTTTGTTTTAACTAATCCTTCTATTGTTGATTTAAACAATCGTACAGGTGCCATAGTTATTTTATCAATATGAAAATCAATTACACTTCCTTTAACTGGGAAATCAATAAGCATCCAATAGCCTGTAGCTTTACCTCTATATACTAGAAGACCAATACCAATAAGAAGCCATATCATACCTATCAGATGAAAAGGTAAAATCTCAAACATCCTGTTATGTATTATAAGTGGTAAGATAGAGAAAACTATACCCATCCAGGAACAGATCAATACTATTATATCAAGTATCATCGTAGTCTACCTCTAGTATATTTGGCAGTTTTTTCACCTACATTAAGCCTTGATTTAACAATTTTATAGCCCATATTTCCATGTATCTCTTTTATGTTATCTCCAAATAGATAAAAATCAGGATGTGGAAAACCACTATTTGTTGTGTCTTTTGTTATTTTACTGAAATACCAGCTTATAATCCGGAATACTTCCTCATGCGATAGCCCTGTTTCAGCTTCTATCTTACTATATGACATAGGATTATCTGCCATCTCTAACACATCTTTAATCTGTGCAAGTTTACCTTCCCAATTTTCAATAGCTTTCTTATTGTTTTTTTTTAAAAGAACCATATTGTTAAACTCCCTTATCTTCCTTCTATACTAGACATATTTACTTTTTGTTTACCTTGACCAAATTTACCTACTTTACTCCAAAAAGATGTTTTATTAGGCTGGCTTACTGTAGTAAGCCGTTCATCACTAAGGGTTTTCTGCATAACCTGATGATCCCGTTCAAAACCATTGCGTGTACGTTGCCCTTCTCTATGATACAAATGTTTTAGTGCTTCTTCTTCAGCAAGATCTTCATATCCGATCCGATCTAATAAAACAGCGATGTTAAGCTGATTGTCATTCACCCAACTTTCTACCTCATTTTCTATGCCTAAAGCCCTCTTTGATTCAACAAGCAGAGATAACAAAGGATATTTTTGATGATAACTCACAGGTATATTTATCTGACTTACATATTCAATAACTGCTTGTTGTTGATTAGGCATAAAAACATTGGTAAACTTGTTACCTGTGCTTCCCAATCCTTGACTTTGAAGCATATCAGATATTGGTGGCGGGCTACTGAAACCAGTAGTTACTGTGTTTTCTGTCATAGTTACTCGTCAACATCCCATGTTTCAGGAATCTTCTTTAAAATTATTAGGAACGGAAAAATTCCTGCCATCACATCAAAAAGTAAGATAAGCCATGAGTATTCATAATGAACTGTATGCTCTACTATAGATGATCCGTCATAACCTACAAATGTAGATGTCAGATCAACAGCACTAAGACCAGCTACAAGCCAAAATATAAGACATACAATAGCTATAACAATCCCGAAACCTTTTATTTCAACATAGTCCTCTACAGTAAGCATTAACACTGTAAAAAAAGCAGCACATATAGTAAGTATAAGCCATATTATCACTTCCATGTTTTCATTCCACCATTTTTTATGTGTTGTAGCATTGTCCACACATCTGTTTATGTGATTTAAACTGTGTTTTACTTATAGGCTTTTTACATCTTTTACATCTATATTTTTGTATGTTTTTCCCTTCTGTTTAAATGTTGTATAAACTCCTAGATAGCCAGTGAATAATGATGCTAGTCCAAGAACGCCAAGCATGATAAAACCAATGAAAAACACAGGTATTAAAAATATAGATAACCCCATCATAAGTATGCCACTTGATAAGAGAATAAACGGGAAGAACATTAGGTTTCTTCCCTCAGTTTTTACCCTGCGCATCCTGTTATAGAGTTCTTCTTGTATTATACAGCTTTTTTTAGTATTACATCGTATGGCTTCATGTTCAAGGAAATCAACAAGATCGTGTGGTATGCTTAGAGAAATTGATGTGGTGTTTTCAGCCATAGCTACTTAAAAATAAGTGTTGTTCTACTATTTAAATATTAAGCGTTTGGTAAAAAAAAGAAAAAAAGAGGTTTATTTTTATGGTTTTCCACTGCCGCTACCGAAGAATCCAAGTGAACTAAGCATCACTCCACCTATAACTATTAGCGGTATTATAGCCAGCATTGCAAACACGATTAGTGCATAGGTTACAACTGTTCCTACTGAGCTATGTGTTCTTGAATTAAATGTAATCACTGCTGTAGTATTACCAGCACCCCATACATTCGCATCAACTTGTATAAATTTACCAGAACGTGTTATTTCCCCTACTTCAGGGCTAAATGATCCAAATGCATTAGTTGAAGATATGTTCAGATTTGGCGTTGTTGTATCTGGTGTAGCTGTTAAATTACAATAAAATATCCCTGTTACATCAGCAATAGTGAATGATTCAGATTGAGCAGCAGCATCTTGTCCTGCATCAGCAAACGGATAAAAAACCATAGCAGCTATTATTACTGCTAACATAATGCCTATAAGCATCACGATAGCAGCTAGGAAGTTAGCCCCTTCTCTGTTTTTTATTAATCTTCTTCTCATAATGAATATCTCCCTTTCCACATTCCTTTTTTAAAAAAAGAAAAAAAGAGATAGGGGGAATATCCCTACGGTCCTGCTCCTCCACCACCACCGAAGAATCCAAGACTTCTGAGCATGAGTCCACCAATCAATATAAGTGGTACGATGGCTAACATTGTGAACACGATGATTGCATAGGTTACAACATCGTCAATGGTGCTGTTTGCATTATCTGAAGTTCCTTCAATATTATCGGCAAATGCGAAAAAGACTATCGCGCCGATAATAGTCGCAAACATTACCCCTAGCAACATCACTATTGCTCCGAGGAAGCCTGCGCCGCTGCGGTTGTCCCAAATTTTTCTAAAATTTAGTTTCATTTTTTATTTCTCCATTTTTTATTTCTGTTTTTGTGTAGGGTGTTTTTTAGTATTTAAAGGTTAAGCGTTGCCAAAACTAGCAATTTTAAAGTGTGTCTTCTGTAAAAGTATTGTTAAAACTATTAATATATGGAGTAAAACCGTTTTTTTTAGAAATCGAAGTCGAAGTTGTCTAGTCCGCCTAGATCAAAAGGATCATTTGATGTATGTTTCTTTGTTTTTTTCTTTTTGCTCTTTGACTGTGTTTTCCTCTTATTGGTTATTGGTGCGCCTCCTAAATTACCGAGTGCATTAACAAATCCATCCATTTTTTGTTTACGTGTCGGCTGATATTTAGCTCGTGCTTCTGCTTTTGCCCGTATCTTTAGGCTTGCAGCTCTTTGTTTGTTAAATTCCTCGCGGTATATTTCATTGTATTTCGCTTTTTCTTTAGCTTGTGCTTTACGGTTATCTGCAAGCCTTCGCATAAGAGGTCGTTTCCCTGGGTTTTTTTTGTAATATTCATCTTCAAGTTCTTTAACACTTTTTTCAGCCATATTATTTCACCTTTTTAATTGCTTGTTTTATTCCTTGTTCCCATTGATTCAAACTAGCCTCATTTATTATTACATTTCTTTCTTTTTTTAACATATCTTTTTCCCCTTCCTTAAAATATTTTTATCATTCTCTTTATAAACTTCTTTATCTCTTTATCTGAATCAGTTAAATTAGGGTTAATCATTATCATTTTTTGTTTCATATGACGATCTGGCCCTATCAATATTTTAGGGTTTCTTTTATCCCTAAACTCAGGCATCATTTTACTTATCTTCCATGATATATTACTATCTTTTGTAGTTGCAAACCCTTTTAGTTTCATCTGATGTGCTATTTTTTTAGCAGACATATTAGAGATTTCTTCTATCTCCTCGAAATCTACATCTATCATAGTTTATCACACCATTTATTTTAATACAAGTATATCAATTATCAGGAATGTAAAACTAAAAGCAACAGCGATAGCCCATATGAATATTATATAAGCTGGAAGCACTGCGCTAAACAAGAGTGCCATAAGTATAAACACTGCACTTGCTGCCTGCCAGCTCTCTGTTTTCATCAGTACATATACACCTATAACACTCATCAAAGCAGCATAAAACCATACGCCCATAAGCCCTGTATATGCCTGTATTGCTTCACCAACAGGGTCGTTAAAAAAATTAGCTGGATTAAATGCCATAAAAAACTTCACCCCTCCACCAATGTACCACTACTCATCTGTATCAACGCATATGCAAATATAAATATCATTATCCCTGTAAATATAACCAATATACCTTGAAAAGCCTCTGGTGTATCATATAACACATTTTCAAATACTTTTATTGTAGCAAGATAAGGAATCCAGAATATATTAGTAAATGCAAACATAGCAAAAGCGGGTATCTGTATAAATCGAGATGCTACAAAGATACCTAATGCTGAAAGAATACTAAAAACGAGACCTTCTGATGCTATATTATCAAAACCATACAATGCAGTGTTATATCCAATACCTTCGATACCGGCTGGTTGATAACTGAAAAACTCCATAGCAGCAAACCATATCAATACAAAGTTAAAACAAATCATCACCATAGCAATTATATATGCTTTATTCAAAATCTCACATCCTTCTTATTTTTAGCTATTATTACGAGCAGTCCAAATAGCATGAAGAATGGTATTACTGCAAGTTGTACCAATGTAAAACCAGGAAGCCCTATCACTCGTTGTACGATGAAAAGTATTGCACCAAGCCCTATGATACCTATTCCTGCCCATGCTTTCCCTACAGCGAGCATAATGACCAAACCAAGGAATAATACAACAAGGTTAACCCAACCCAACGGGTTTTCACCAAGTACCTCTACAAAATCTAGTTCTAACGCCCATGAGAAATCAAACATAGATTCATCAGGAGTTCGGTATCGTTCAACAATCCTAATATCACTATAATTTCCACTTGTAATATCAGGATGACCAGTGATATTAAGCATTACTTTATAATCATATAAAGAATGGTTTGCATAATCAAAAGTAATACTAAAACTACTGCTTGTAAAATTATAAGTATAATTAAGATACGTGCCATTACGATAAACCTTAATATTCCCAATGGTTGTATTCCCTGTGCTATCCAAGTAATCAATATATAATGTTGTGTTATCACCAGATATAAAATATGCATCCCATGTTATAATATCAAAACCTGTAACTATATCAGGTATTTCTATTTCTTCTCGTATAAGCCGTATTGTTTTAGGGTAATATACACCATAATAATTTGTATCAGGTATGAAATCTATGGTTTGTGTTGTATAATCTGTTTTACTAGCTTTTATTTTATAAAATAATCCAGATCCTGCAAGAAGATATACATCAGCTTGCCCGTTTGCATCTGTAAGAAGTATGCTGACTTCCTCCCAATCTTCTGTAAAATTCAAATATTTTAACACTTGAAGTTTTACTCCTTCAAGGGTTTGATCTATCTCATTGATAACAATGAAACGGTAAAGATGAGAATAGGTATGGTTAGATGGATCATAGTCTCCACAGTCCTCATAATAATATTGCACTCTACCTATTGTTGAATTTGCAAATAATACAGATTTGTCTATAGTAACAGTTGATGAGGTAAAACTGAATTTATCTGTAGGTACTGGAAACCATCCTCCATATGTGCCATAGAGTTCATCATTATAGATATGTACGTCTATCATTTCATCTAGTACATGTGTAAGCGTAATTACTGCATCAACTGCTGGGTTTGTTATTGTCACTGAATCAGTATATGTTCTTGTTACACAATCCTGACCTCCGTCTCCTCCACCACCAGGATCTCCTCCTTCACCAGCAGGTATGGCAAGAGGCAGGTAAAATGTCAAATTATAAAAATTATTTAATTCCATATCATAGAGATATATTCTGCTTTCATATCCATCACTTGATACATAAAAGACAGTGTTTGTACCATAGGGTATTGTTGTCATATCGAGATAATATATGTTACCTATGTTTACAAGGTTAAGAGTGTCTAAATCTGAGTTTGTTATCAACACATCATACATTAACGGCAGTCCTGTTGCTTCATCATAACATTGCATCCCTAATGCACCCCAGGGGATGTTAAGCCCTGTGCTACTGTAGATGTTACCTGTGAGATTATAGCTCCAGACTGTAAAGTATGCACCATAATCTATGCTGCCGTTGAAATAATTAGAGCTGTTTACTGTACTGTTTTGTCGCACCCATCCATCACTGGGGCTACTTGGGTAGCTGTTGTTGTTTTGTACTACTACATCATAGTCACTAAGATTCCCACTTGTCCATGTCAGGTTTACTCGAAAATTGTTTGTATCATAGACGCTGCTACCGTTATATGGTGGATCAACTGTCTGCGTGGTATTACTGGCATCATCATAGGTGCTGCTGTACTGCCAGTATGTTGTACTATTATCTGTCCAATTTGTATAGCTCCATGCCTGGTAATAATAGGTTACACCAGTTTCTAGTCCTGTATCATTATAATATGTTCCTGTGCCGTTAAACACATTTGTCCCCTCTCCCCGACTCCATGAAGAGGCTGTTGTATCCCGTTCAATATATGTTTTATTAGCACCACTTCCTACAGTCCAGGTGATATTAAGTGTGCTAGGGCTGTAGCTATTGTTTATATGTAATATAATAGGGCTGTCTGGTAATGAAAGAAATGCAATGTCAGATCCTTGGTCTATACCTATTGTATTTTCTGCATATGCACGATAATGATAAAGCGTTCCCTCAGTTAATCCTTCACTTGGCGGTGGAATACTTTCGCTAAATGTATCTCCTGTAGTTTTTATCTGATTTGTCGTATTTGCACCATAAGCTGTTGTTAATCCATATTCAAACCGTACTGTACATTCTTCACCCCCGTTATCAGATAAAAAACCCCATAATATCGCTGAATCAGTTGTTATACTAGTAGATTCATTAGTAGTAACTGAGGGGCTGTCAATATAATATCGACTACCTGAAATATAACTGTCGCTATATTTATACTCTGGTAGCAGATAAGATAAAGACCAGAGGCTATAATAATAAGTCAAACCAGTAGTGAGACCAGTATGTTCATAATAATCTGTAGATGGCAGTCCATGTGAACTATTATAGACTACTATGCCATCAGATAAAGACGTTGGAGTATGATTTGTGTTATAGACTACTACTGTACTATTACTATTTCCACCTGGTAGATCCCAGTCAAGACGATTACCACCTGGAATATATGATATAGCAAGATTTTGTGGTGGATATGGTTTTGTAATAAAAGTTATGTTGTTTCCATATACAATGATGAGACTATTATCTGCTACACTCCGATAGCGATATATTGTACCTGGTGAAATACCTGGAGGATATATAATATCATGTTCAAAAGTATCTCCCTCGTTTTTTGTCTGATTTGTTGTCTCAGATTTTGAATTAGGAAATGACCATACCCAATACTGGAAACTTACATTGCAACCTGATCCAAGGTCATCTGTTTTAAGGTATCCGTTGAATGTCGCTGTTCGTTCTTCTACGTTTGTCGTAGTATTTGTACGGACTACAACATCTGGCGATGCTCCTGTTGTGAAACTAAAAGTACGTATGGTGGTATCGTTTCCGTCATCTGCCCGTACCTGCCACCAATACTGTGTATTCGGAGTCATCATACCCCATTCATCAGTGACACTCATATTATAATCAGGTGCAGAATCATAATGTCCACGAGTTCCATTTCCCTGCCATCCTTCATTGTTCATATAAGTTGCAAATTCTTGGAACATACCATCACCGTTTACATCTAGTATAAACCAATCTTCATACCCACCAGGCATACCATAACCTGAATACTTTACCCAACTTCCTGTATAGTTACTCCATATCTCAGCCTGCATATCATCCCCATCAGGATCTACTATTTTTGCATTAACAGGGCTACCTGTAACATCAACATCGACTGCGCCATCAGCAGGAAACGGGTTACTAATATTAGGCGGATAGTTTATATCTGTTGTAAAACTGTAGGTGTGGTTTGTCCAACTTGTATTATCTGTACAGTTAACACTCCACCAGTATTGAGTAAGAGGCGTGGTCATACCCCAGTCATCAGTAACGCTAAAGTTTACTTCACCATTACACACTCCTCCCTCTACAAAATATCTTGTACCGTTCTCCTGCCATCCTTCCATAGCCCAATATCTACTTGCATCCTGGTAATTCCAAAGTGGGTTATCATAATTTATAAGGAAACGCCTAGAGTAATTAGTGTTATCAACACTAAATACATCCCATCCAGCTACTTGTGTCCATGTACCACTAGCATTTGTCCATACATCAGTACGCATAAGGTCACCTTCCAAGTCAACAGCCTTAATATTAATATGGTCGCCTGCGCAGCTGACATCAACACTATGGTTAGCAGGATAAACATTACTTAAAGTTGGTGCTGTATTATTAGCATAACTCCAATAAATATCACAAACGCCATTCCAGCTGGGTAAATCATAAAAACTGATGACACCCGTGCTATTTGCTGTACGATGCCCCCAAGTTACATAATCTTTTTCAATAGTATAGTTATCACCTGGGTAAAAACCACTCAGGTTAAACCATGAGTAGTTACCCATCAGGTTAGTCACACCAAATGAGAGCAGCAAATCATCTGTGCCATCAGGGCTGTATATGTTTTCATCTATATGCTTTATCCCTATATTTATAGGTTCATCTGTAGTAATGTTGAAACCTGTGTTGTTGAATACTACATAATGTTCTGCGATGGTCATACGGTTTAGATGCATGGGTAGGAATGTATATGTCTCCAAGGGGTTGTCTATCGCTATCTCCAAGTCCTCTGTTATTGTTGGGTTGATGAACATCCCTATTAGTACACTGAAACCAGTAATAGATAACATGATTATTATCATTATCTCTGCGGTTGTCCGTATAAGACTCTGGATTTTACGGGTTTTTTTCAAACGAAAGACACCTTCTTATTTTATCTTTATTTCCTAGTTTTTCTTCTCTCTCTTTATGTTGCTTTGGAATCCCAGCCGAAATAGATAGTCGCAACAGCATCCTTATTCACATGCAAAGTAAACTGCGTAGCCGTATACGTATCAGTCCAATAACAAGTAATAGCAGAAGCAGTAAGATTACACGCAGGAGTAATCTGAATCGGACATGTAGGAGCAAGACTCATATTATGATTTACAACCACACTGTCACTACCAACATCAATATGACACTCACCAGATGACTCCGTAGTATAGCCGATGTTGTCTTTAATAACAGTGTTTGCACCTGCTGTTCCATCAAATGGTGTCGAATCATGTCTAAAAATATTATCTGAAATCAGATTATAATCACCACCATGAACAATAGAATTATGAGTTGTATCACAATCAAATTTATTCCCAGTTATAGATGTATTTTCAACAGCACTTCTCATATGTAGTAATCTACTACCACCAGAACCAAATATATTATCTGAAATTACACAATCCCTCGCCCAAGTATATATACAAATATTATCAACATTATAAAAGTCATTATTACCTACAGTTACATTAAATGTTGAACTACCTAAATATATACCATGATTTGTTACCTCCCTAAATACATTTCCAGATATTGTTGAATGACCACCACCAATATCAAAACATATCTGAGCATATTTTTCATTTGTAAGATTAGCACCACTTGAAAACTGATTATCAGATATTATCAAATTAATTTGATGAGCACTTGAAACATAAATTGCACTATGGTTAAAAGCACCAAGGAACTTATTATTAGAAATCTGCCAATAAGAACCAGGTTGAACACCATATATAGGTTTGCTAGCAGTATCATCATAGGACGATTCAAAGTAACAACCAGTGACTAAACCGTTAGTAACTGTTTTTTCATCCTTTGCACAATCAATAAAACTATATTCGCAAGGTTCAAAAACACATTTATCAACTGTAGGAGTAGTAACAAGGTTACCAGCACCACCCCAGCTAGATGTGAAATTTATCGCAGGTTTATAGGTTGTTCCATTACCACAATCATTGAAAAGGCATTTTTCTATAATTGGAGCATAGCAAGTATCAACATGTATCGCCTCACCGTTGATGGACTCAAACTGAATATTTTCTATTAATGGCGCATCACAAAAAGATATGTTGATACCTGTTGCAACATATTTATCCCTATCGTTTTTGTTTCCAACAATTGATAAATCTTTGATAACAACCCGATTGTTAAAATTCCACCCAATAGTAACACCTTTAACTTGGATAACACCATCTGGTAAATCAGCACCTATCCAGATTACAGTAGATTGATTATAATTCGGTCTTTCAAGTTGCCAATAACCTCTCCCACTACCATGTATAGTTATAGCATCACTGTTTTCATCAATAACAAGCGTAGAAGTAGCAGTATAATTACCTACTGGTATCCATATATCACCACCACCTGTTCCTAAATCATCAACAGCATTTTGCCAGTTAGCCCATGTCGCAGTCCAATAATTACCTTTACTATTACGAATCAACGTATCAAGTTCCATATAATCACTATCAAACTCAATACCATCAATCTCTAACTGACCTGTGATTTCTACAATGCCACTACCTGGAGCAATATAAATATTTTCAGCAGATGAAGCTATATTAAAACCGTTAGCGTTCCATACCAAATCAGCATAGACACCACCTGCACCCCAAAGATACATATGTCTATCTGCTGAAGCACTTTTAAATATTTGCAAGTCTTGAGAACCACCATAGTTAATACCATAACTGTCATCTATTTCAAGATAATCAGTATCCACCCGTCTTATTGAAAGATTTGCACCCGCTGCACCAGTTTTCCAGTTGCTACCTGTAGCAAACACTGTATTTGTATATGCATAGTCACCTGCATTATTTATAATGTCATAGCCATTTAAACCATAGCTTCCTTGCACATAATTTTTACGTGCAACACTTGTAAAAAACACTGAACAATTTGATGACGGGTCTTTACCACCATCCCAATCCCATATCATAACATTCGTGAAAACATTACCCCATCCTTCAATATACAATACACCTATAGCATGGTCATTTGGTTGAAACATTACATTATTAAATATATTTCCACTTGTAGCAGTTTTTACCTCACCTGTACCATCTTGCATTTGCCCATCAAGATAAATAAACCAGCCATCATCCATACCTTGAAGGTTACTGAAAGTATTTCCATTTATCCATCCACCATCACCAGAACCACTATATTTATTGTCTAAAAATATTGATTTATTTGTATAGCAACTACTGTAATCTTCTACATTAACCCAGCCGACACTATGACTCCCTTCAGAATTTGGTATGTAGAAATGTAGTCCATAGCCATTTTGACTTGCAGATATTATATTCATATTTAATATATTTGTATGCATACGAGAAGAACCATACCAATCATTGTAAAATATAAAGCCATCATCTCCATTTAAATATATTGCTGCTTTGCTGAAACTTGCATATGTTATATCTATTTGACCATTTTTGATTGTACTACTAGGCATCATCCGTATTACATTAATATCTGCTGTTGCTTTTAATACGCAACTTTGTAAATCAAGTGTAACATTACGAGGGATAGTTATTGTAGTTGATATTTCTATTGCAGTATTCCCAGGTAAAATTACCTCACCTTTATTGTCTGTACCTATATCATCAAGTGCAAGCTGTATATTAGCATCTGTAGCAGCCCAGTATTTACCATTACTATTACGGATAAAAGTCTCAATATCATCAGATGTATCTGTAATGGTACGTGTGACACTCACAGCACTCAACGCAGATAACGCAATTAAAAAACCAGCGATTACTATTACTTCAGCCTTAGTACGAAAACTCAAAATACCTTTATTTTTTTTATTTTTTATCATTTTGGCGACCTCTTTTTATACTACTATCTACATTTTACATATTTGTGCAAGGGAGTGGTGTTCTGGTTTGGCGACCTCTCACTGCTCCCCTGCACAAAACTATTCTATCTTCTATAAGTCTGATAACTCTGCTCATACTCATTAGACTGCGCAACATAAATAAACCAGACAGTCCAAAGAATCAAGAACACAATAAACGTGAAATTAGTAGCAATAATACAATTAGCTATAACACCCTGCGTACTTGCACTATGACTCATAGCAGTAAAAAGCATAGCAAACACGTTAACAATATGCTGACCAAGTATAAACCAACTGAAGATCGTGCTGAACATTAAAGTGAAATAAATCATTACCGCTTGAACAATATGCATATCTATTTTACCTCATCACATATTTAGATTTCTGCCCTTCTTTAAGCAACCATGCAACCATAACAATAAATACAATCACACCAAGTATAACCCATGCTCTCCACATCATAAGACTCATTGTACTATCAACATTATAAACTGCTCTCATCATAATATCAAAGATACCCCACATAAGACCAAAGATAAATATGACCAATAAAAATGTTATAAGAGGAGCAATGCCTCCGTAGTCATTTAGTTTTCTCAAAAATCAAACCCCTTACCTAACTCTGCGAGTAGATCCCCTATTTTATGTTTACGCTTCCTGCTTATCGGTGTTGTAAAACCAAAATCAAAATCATCACCACCACCGCCAAACAGTTTTTTAGGCGATGCTAAAAAAAAGAACCCACGTGAAGATACAGGTTTTATTGTTGGCATAGGTCTGCGTGGTTGTTTAAATGGTATATCCATTCCATAGAATCCTTCAGGTATTGGTACAAGCTCAGTCATTAAATCCATTTTAACCATCTGCACTTGACCCATCTTCATATCCATAGCTGTTCCTGTACCTGGTTTAACACCTGTCATAATATCCTGCCTCATATTTGGTATTGTAAATTGATCTTGTCTTGTTTTATGAACTGGTTTATGACTCTGTTTATCTGTTAATATTGTAAGTGTATCATATCTAGTACCGCCTAATGTCATAATATCAGGTTCAAGTTTCATACGTGTCGCTATTGATGTTAACTCCCTTGTTTTTGGTTTAACTGCCTGCCTTGATAATGTTTTAAGTGATCCTATTGTAGCTATATCAAAAGCTGGCTCAAAAGCAGAAGTATACAACGAGCTTGGTATTGTTTTAGTATAAAGGTTACTGAACAGACTTGCACGGCCACCAGTTTTTAAAGAGGGCTTAGTTGCAAGTTTTGTTTTAAAATCCTGCAATGAAACCGATGCTTGACCTTGAACATTCTGCCAAAAAGGAGCGCGATATTTAGTTATCCATCCTTTAGCCATTGGACGTGTGCCACTTGTACCAAAACCTGAAACAAACGGAGCAGGTTTATCAACAATATCAGTTATCAACTGACCTCCTGACTCCAATTTTTTACCTATTGCAACCTTACCACCTGTTGACCGTTGATAACCATAAGTATACATGTCCTTAACTTTAGCATACCATCCACTAGATTTTATAGGTTCATCAGCACCTTCAAGTGCAAATCTACTAAATCCTTTATATGCATCATCGCCTTTACTTGTAATCTTTGCTAAGCCAACGTCATCTCCAACTTTCCATACCTGACGAGTATAGCCATATTTTTTAAGAAGTCGTTTACCAGACCAGCTAAGTTTAAACTGTGTTTTCTCAGTAAGCTCAGTTGCAGTACCAACACCTGCTTTAATATCAGCACGATAGCTTTTCTCAACAACCTTACCAAGCCCTAGTTTCTCAGCGATCTCCTGCTCTGCCTTACTATATTTTTCAGGGCTAAGCCAAACACGTTTCACCCCACCACTGCCATACTTGGTTTTCTGAGCTACATTACGGGTAATATCATCTGCTACACCAGGAACTTCTTTAATGCTGGTTTTAACACCAGCGCTTGTAAGCTCCAAACCCTTCTGATAACCCTTTGCACCCCAACGATAAATATTTTCAGGAAGCTCACTTCCTCCTTTAGCAACAATAGCACGAGTTCCTTTAATACCACCAGATAAAAACTTTTCTTCAGGAAACACCTTAGTAAACTTACCATAAAAACTAGCACCTTTTTTAATAACAGTTTTACCTATAATTTTAACGCCAGCTTTAGCACCAGCACTTACAGGTTTCAACACCTGAGTCATAGCATATGCTTGAACAACTTCAGCACCGACACCACCAGCAGTAAAAATAGGATGCTTAGCCATTAGTTCTGTACTGCCTTTTGGACTCCAACCAATAGGCTCAAAAACAACATCAAACGGGCTGACAAAATGAGAAGCACGGCTTTTCTCCGTACCCATAAGTGGATCAAGAACAAGAGGTTTAAGCAACGCACCGAAGCTACTTACAGCACCAAAACCAAACTCTGCAACCTGACTGACACCAGGCGGTGCTTTCCCTATTTTTTTAAATTCACCTTTACTCCAATCCAGACTGGTATCCCTAAACTTAAACTCATATCCTTCATCTGTTTTAATAATAGTTGTATCACTAGGTAGATCACGAGCCTGACTCCAAGCAAGTGACGATTGAATTTCAGCTTTCTCAAGCTGGGGGAGATACTCTTTCTGCAACCGTGATTTCAAAAGAATACCAGGAAGTGTTACACCCTGATACCTATACATCCCTGTTGGATCAATACTCTCCTGCATCTTATAATAACTTGCTTTCTGTTCACCTATCGCCTGTTTAGTCTCAAATGTCTCATGGAAATATTGTGCCTGCGTCAAAACAGAAGGTTGTTGTTTAATTGATTGAGTTTTTTTCTCTCTAGCTTTTGTAAGAACCTGACCTAATTTAGATTCAGGTGTAACTCCTGGTGGTAACATCATAAACTGTTTTTGTTGTGCCTGTGCTATAGCTCTTGTCCTTGCATCAGCTTCTGCTTTAGCTTTCGCTTTAGCTGCTGCTATTGCTCTTGCTTTAAGATCAGCTAACAGTTTTAAACGTGCCTGCCTATCAGCTTCTGCTTTAGCTTTAGATGCTGCTGAACTAGAACTACTGCTACTACTTGAACTTGAACTACTACTGCTAGAAGAAGAACGCTTTGGTGCAACATAAGGAGCTTTAGGCGGTGGAATATATTTAGGTGGAGGTGGAGCAGTAGGAGGGACACCAGCTTTCCATCTATTAACAAAATCATTTACAACACTCATAAAAAAAAATCACCAGTCCTCTAAACTATATTGTTCAAGTAAAATATATAATTCAAAATCCGATATGGAATATCCCAAAGCAACACCACACTCAAACTGTTCTATATAAATTAAGAGTATTTAAAATTATCGACAAATAACGTATGACACATCGGCAATACGTTAATATATCGACAATAGACGAACAATACCACGTCAAATGACTATATTTTTTGGGATTGATCTAAAAACATGACAAATAAAATACAAAAAGCTATAAAAGAAACTAAAACAGGATTCAAAGGCACAGGAATAACACCTGTAGTAAAAAGATTCTCTTTTTTAAACACAACAAAAATATAACCCACAACAAAAGCATAAACAAACAAAGAAAACGCAATTAAACCAAAAAGAAACTTTGTTTTTATTCTAAAAAACACAAAATACGCTAGTTTCAACTCTAAAATGTTTTGTTTTCTCCATATCATATCTATAAAACCCATAGGACTACCTTTTTTCAATGTAAAGAGTACCATTTTCATACAACTTTTATGTATTCTAAGCATTTTACCTTAGATGCCTTATCCAAATTAAAAAAAACATGTAACATATCGCACCGATAAGTATGTTATTATTTTTCCACCATTTCTTAATAAAAGATTTCATAAAATCCCTCCAAGGATACCCAACAGCTTTAGTGTTGGGAGGAATTGGAGTGGCGACATTAGCTATCACCATCCAATCTTTTCTGTTTAACATAACCATCCTTTCTCCAAACAGTTAAAGATCGCATTCTACAATCAAAAACCATTTGATAAATTCCACAACAAGCAATACAATTAATATCTCCTACTTTTCTTGGAACTTCGTAAGAAAGAACTATAATGATACCGCCATGATCACAAATACGTTCTGCTTCTTTTAGAAAAGTATTGATACCAGACCAATATTTACCAGTTCCATACATCTTTTCTGCAAGTTCCTTAGAATACGGAGTATCAAGTATTATACAATCTGAAGATTTATCTGGTAATGATGTATGTCGTGCATCTTCTAAATGAGTTGGATTGCATTCTGGTTTAATATCAACCATAATAGCATCATGATCATCTACCATCCCAGCACAAAGATAAACACGCTTGTTTCCCCACCAACCCATTTTCTTACACCAATTTAAAAAACCTTTAGGAAATGCACCAGGGTATTTCCCTTTGAATTTGAAGCATTTAGTAGTTCGATAAATAGAATTAGGATCAAAACTCAATTGAAACCCTCCAATTTACTCTGAGTAAAATTACCTATCCTAACATCCATACTACTAGGACAACCATAGATGTTATAATCAAAAACATCCTTACCCTCCTGCTCCAATATGTATTTCTTAACACTATCTTGAGATACATGACCTGCCGAACCACAGTAATAACCTCTTGCCCAAAGACTAGGGAACTTTTTGTAATGCTTCTGATAACCAAGATACTTCAGATAAGGAAACACCTGCCTCAGTTGAATAGATGTGTTGCCCTTGATTTGCTTAACAATCTTAAACGGTGTATGAGTAGGCAATGCACCGACAAACAAGTGTATATGGTCAGGCATAACCTCCAACGCCAACATCTCCAAGTTTAGGTCTTTGCAGTTGCCTTCAATCAATTCTCTTAGAATCATCTTTATACGACCTCTGAGAACAAGTTTACGGTATTTAGGTATCCAGACCAGATGATAGTTGATATTGTGTTTACAATGCGAACTGGTTCTGACACTGGCGATTTTGACTTGAATGTCGTACTTGCTTGGGTTGAAATGCGGATAATTCCTAATGTTTGACATAAAAAGAAAATTGGAGCAAACAACCTCTTAATAGTGACGATAACCGTATCGGCATGTTTTAAGTGCGTTTGTTTGTGTTCTTTTTTGTCATACATATAGGATACCCCCGATTTCAATCGGATGGGAGGATGTCATTCAACACACCATCCAACA
>Ga0210003_1001119_pt1 | contig 23786 bp, 30 predicted proteins | sample LantaG_FD_182804 | JGI IMG/M metagenome (GOLD analysis project Ga0210003, IMG submission 182804) | Deep subsurface microbial communities from Baltic Sea to uncover new lineages of life (NeLLi) - Landsort_02402 metaG (SPAdes) (version 2) | ecosystem: Environmental > Aquatic > Marine > Oceanic >... | reverse complement strand
ATTGCGTAGTAAGCGAAATTAAGCCTAATTCTTTACACGCTTCTTCAACAATCGAAAACCCTTTATTAGCAGAACCTCTGCCGGATGTACTAACCCTTAGAATATCGCCGTCAATACGCTTGTGTTTATCTCTATTAAAGACAGACATGCTAACCCCATGCTGAGCTAGTAACAATGGTTTGTCGTCCACAACGCCTTTAAAAACGTTCATAAGACGATTATTAACGACATGAAAAATAAAACATTTATCTTTTATAGATACACACCGTCCCGGAAACCCATACTCATATAAGCCTTTTGCCCCATTTGGATGTTCTCTATACAAGAACTCGTTTCGAAGTCCAATAATCGTTTTTGATTGTGGTGGATAACCATATGAAAGTGGAATTGGATCTAAAACATAAACAAGATCATAATTTTTTGATAATTCTGGAACGTTATGCTTTCTAAAAACAATATCGATATGAAATTCCGTTAAACGAGTTTTCAATTCAATACAGTGTCGTTCAAATATCCATCCGGGTTGATCTGCAACTAATAAAATCTTTTTCACATCATTTTCCTTAAAATAGAACTAATCGTATCATTTGACTTTAGTAAAAAATCATAATCGAATTTATTATTAAATTCTTGACTCATTGGATGTCCACCAAACCAATGTAATGCAAACGATTCTTGGTTAATATAAACAAAATCATTATACAGCTTATAAACCAAATAAGACTCTTGCATTGGATAAAAGTAGAAAGAAGGAGTGTTGTATAGCTTATGACTTTTTTCCCAATCTTCCTGATTAGATGTCATTAACTTAGAAAACATAAATGGACCAGCACTATTATAATTTGATTCATCATAATGTGTAGCAATCTCGTCCATTATTGTCTTAATTATTGGGCTCTTTTTTGATGAACCAATAACGCCAACAGGCGAATATATTCCACAAGAATTTGCTTTATACATACTGTAAATTAAATCAACGTCTAATGGTAAGTCTGAAAAATTACGTAAAATTAATTGATCTGTGTCTAAATAGAAACCACCATTATTATAAAGCCACCACCATCTGAAAAAATCCGATTGATAATTTGGGGCATATGTTGGGAATAAATCAATGTTAATGATTTTAATATTTAATTGATCCAACTGCTTTAAACAGCATGGACCAGAATAATTTTGAAAATCTTGCTTTTCAATACCCCATTTTGCATGTTTCTTACATGTTTTTGGTATATATAACTCAATCTCTGCATCTGGGTGAAAATAGCGCAATGTGTAAAACGTCATATAACGTAAGAATGACAATTTTGATCCTGACCAAAAAAGTCCAAATTTCATTTTTATCATAAGGTGATTACTTGGTTATGGTCTTAATAAGTTTATTATACATCAACTTTCTATCTTCAACGTATTGAACTTAGGTCTTGATTCTCGAAATCTGAGATATGCATAAAATTCATTCCTAATCGATTTGCAAACGTTGTATCAGAAGTCATATCTCCAACCATAAGACTATTTGGGATGTCAATTTGATACTTATAGATGAACGGTATGGCTAATCCAACTTGAGGCTTTCTGCAGTAACAAATTGCTGGAGGAATACGATGTGGACAATAGGCAACCTCAATATCTAATCCTAATTGTTTATTTGTTTCTTTAAAACAAATTTCTGCATCATTATTGGTTAAGTGTCCCTTACTAATACCGGATTGATTTGAAACACCCAACAATTTATATCCAAGCGATTGATATCTTTTTAAAAGTGGAACTAATTCAGTTTTTACAACAATGTCTGAGATTTTAACTGGATATTCATAAGCGGCACTTTGAGTAACTTCTCTGAGTGTACCATCATAATCTAAAAAAAGAGCCCTGTTAGTAAAGTCTTTCCTATACTTTCTAACAAACTTAATTTCTTCAACTGACAAGAAGCCCTCTTCAGTTTTTGGTTTTTGAAAATCTTTTTTCATTTTAAAAAGGACAGAAATTGGAAAAACATGTGGATCGTTAACTGATTTCATCGCATCTTTATCTAAAAACACACGACCGTGTACATCCATCATGCGACATAATGCATTAATTTGACAATCCTCTATGCTTGTTGACATCCATTTACAATGAATCGAACAGTTATGTGTCTTCGCAAGATCAATGAATGGTTTTCTTTTATCAACTGACACGAATGTGCAATCAAGAATTACATCCTCTCCTTGTTTTAGCAAAGCTTCCATTTTTGGTAAAAGATCAAATGTGCCACCACCTTCAATATCTCTGCTTAGGCATCTATAGCTTAAGCTTTCATATTGTTTTACCAATGTACTTTTTGAACTAGCAGGAAAACCAACCATCATAATTATATCTGACATTAAAATCCACTTCTCCCTAATTGTTTCCTTACATCATAAGATAAGTCACCCATATCATCATCATCTTGATTAAAGCAAATGTTCTCAATTTTTATAACTGCATCCATTGCATTTGTGTTACCATATATATGTTTTGTTGGATCTCCACCGCATGCTACAACATATTCATGTATTGCTTCCCACAACTCTATTTTACTTTGTAATAAATCTTTTCTCATGTTGTCAATCCTTTAATACAAATAAATTCTTTTAAAATAGCTTTAATATTCACTAAATCGCATTCAGCTTCAATAACATTATCGATATTCTTATATGCCTGTGGTGATTCATCCAAAACCTCTTTAGACTTATCGCAAAAAACACCTTCTGTATCTTTAATGTGCTCTTCTAATGAAATTGTTTTTTTAGCTTCTGTCCTGCTCATTTTTCTTCCTGCCCCATGACTACAAGAACATAATGAGTCTTGGCTACCCTTCCCTTGAATAATATAGGATCTTTGCCCCATACTACCGGGAATAACACCAAAATCTTCCTCTCTTGCCCGAATGGCTCCTTTTCTTGTAACTAAGACATTTTCTTTTGAATGATTTTCAATATCAACATAATTATGGTGACAATCAAATGTTTGCTCAACCTTAAAATTAACAGGAATACAATCAATTAACCATTGAACCATAGCTTCCGTCATTAACTTTCTATTCAAAAAAGCAAACTTTTGACTCCACTTTGCTGCCTGTAAATAATCATCATATTCTTTCGTTCCATGAGGAAAATATGCAAGGTTCTTATCTGGTAAAGTCAAAAACCAAATATCGGCTAATTCTTTAGCTCTCTTTGTAAATAACGAACCAATTCTTGCTCCTACACCTCTTGATCCAGAATGGCACATTAACCAAACAGAATTATCTTCATCAACACTAAAACTGATAAAATGATTTCCAGTACCTAGTGTTCCTAAGTGCTCGTAACTTACTTTATTACCTGAATGAATACAATTCTTCTCACAAATATCCTTATATTCATCAAGTAATTCTTTTTTCCATGTCTCCAGAACGATTTGTGGAACTGCTCCCCATCTACCTCTATCGTTATCTCCGCCATTATTGGTTCTGCCATGAGGAATTTTATGTGAGACAGTATTAAACAATTTATCCTCGTATCCACAAAGATCATCTCTTTTTAAAGATGTTTTTGCTGCTCTCATACCACATCCAATATCTACACCAACTGTTGCTGGAATAATAGCTCCTTTCATGGACACTACACTTCCAACAGTACTTCCCATACCAACGTGTGCATCTGGCATTAAACAAACTTGTTTAACAAATGGCATTAATAAAAGTTTATGGGCTTGTTCATAAACTCCATCTTCAAATGGAACATTTTTATTCCATGCTTTTATGGTTTTATTGTCATCAAAAACAACAGTATTATATTGATTTGTTCCATGATGTATTTTGTAATTCATTTTGATAGTCCATTATTAGTTTTTAATATGCTTCACCATATTTTTCCAACGCCTCTTCATACTCTTCAATTCCATCATATTGCTTAGCCTTTTTGTCAAAGAATGAAGATCTATTAAAAATTTCATTTATTGGAACAAAAGCAATTGCAATAAAAACAATAATTATAAAGTAAAGAACGACATCTCCACTTTGGAATGAAGTAACGTTAGATAAAAGTATATAACACAAAGAGAGCAGACAAATTACAAGTGGAGCAATAAATAACCACTGTAAATAAAGTGTAGTAAAAACTTCCATTAGTTCTTGCATGTCAGTCTTCCTTTAATAAGAGACGTTCATTACTTCTGCTTATAAGTTCCTACCTAAACTATAAAGCCTCTTGAATTTTTTTCAAGAGGCTTCATAAATACTTTACGAATATAACAGTTTAAAAACCTCGCTGTTTAAGGTATTCTATAATTCCTCTTTGAGATGGAAAGATTAATTCTTGCATTTCTTCATAATCAACCCATTTATAATCACAAATTTCTGGAGTCTTTTCAGAACCCCAGCAAGAAGAACACTTAAATTGATAATTATCCAAAATTCCTTCTTCGTCATTCAAAAGAAATAAAATTACATCCTTATCTCTCATAGGAAAAACATAAAATGGACTAGTAGATTGACTAAGCTGAAGCTCTTTATTCTTACAAATATCAATACCTGCTTCTTCTTTCAGTTCTCTAGTAGCAGTGGCGATAAGACTCTCTCCTTCTTCCTGCTGTCCCTTAAAAACTGTCCAACACTGCTTCTTTGGAAATTTAGTCGTTTTACCAATAAGATATTTTCCATCTTTTGATCTTACGATGAAACCTGCAGAAATTGTTCGTCCTTCATCTTCCACTTCTTTACTCTTCTTTACGTATGGCATTTTTTACCTCTCAGTTAATAGTTCATCTATCGAACACGGAAAATTTTTATTTAAATTACTACATTTTTGAACGATACATCCTTTTTTACCTTTAAACCTTTCTCTAAGTGGGTCTATAAGCATCTTGTCAATAAATTGCCCTTTTATCCATGCATACAAAGTTAATATCTGCGTACTATTATTGTAATCACAAAAAACATACAGATCTTTTCTCTTCTTGTTTAAGTCGAACAAATATGTTCTTTGCAATGGTAGGTTTTTGATTACTGTTGATGAGTCAAGCTCTTTGGAATTACCTTTCAATGCAATTGCAGAACAAACAACTTCAACATTATAAACTCGTTTTTTCTTTTTGTGAATAACTGAGAAACATTTATCTTCTTTTTCGAAATCAACTTCTTTATTTATTTCATAACCATTTGAAAGAAACCATTTAAGAGTAAAATAAAGCCCACATTTAACTAAATATGAATTGGCTTTTTTTATTGTAGAATTTATTTGGCTACAATAACCTTCAATCAGTTGTTTATCTTGATCAGATATTTTATAATCTTTCTTTATATAGCTTCCAAACTTATTTTTCGGTTTATTCTGAGCAACGATCTCTTTAGTAAGTATAGCGTATTTTTCGCTTTTCTCAAGATGTTGATCTTTGTTCTTTAGCTTGCTATTAATAATTTCAATTGTTTCAATCATGGAGCAGTTATCATCGGAACTTCTTAATGTCTCAGAAAGAATTTTAATCGCATTCTTGTGGCTCATTGGTAATTCTTGCCTTAACTCGTCAATACAATACTGAACATCGTCTTGTAAACGAATAATCTCATCTTTATATCTATTGGCTATATCTTCGAACTCGTTCACTTCTCTAAAACCTTTAGAATCTTTTCTTGAGTCTTTGTTTGTTCAATAATATTAACTAAATTAGTAAATCGTTTTTTAATAATGCTTCTACTTGGCGCTAAGCGATACATATGTTCATGTCCAAAAATATCTAACTGTTTTTCTGCTCTTGTAAAACCAGTATAGACCAACTCTTTGTTCATCATAATTTGAGCTTCAGAAGCCATAAACATTACAATATTCTTGGATTGTGATCCTTGAAACTTATGAACAGTAATTACCCAAGCTAACATTAATTGATCCATTTCGGAACCATAATATGTTCGTTTTTCTCCTAAAAAATCAACAATGACATATTTTTCTTTTTTATCTGTTTCTTTCGGATCTCTAATTTGTTCACCAAGCTCTTCAATTATCCCCATATCACCATTAAAAACATCTTTTTCATAATTGTTTTCAATTTGTATCACTCTGTCCTGAATATAGAATTTATCAAATTGTCTTTCTAAAAAGTTATTATGTGTATCGTGAATTTCTGACATTTTTTCTTGTATTAATTTATTCAAGCGAAAAACTCCACAAACACCTTTTTTCATTGGAGAAATAAATTGCAAGTCATTAATGTCATTACCATTTTTAATATATTCATCAATAAAGCGAAGGACTTCTCCATCAATTTTATCTGCATTTAATTTATGCCATTTAATATCTCTTGCGGTAACTGGAATTTCAACAACACAACCTTTTGATACATTATTTGCAATTATACTGATATAACTATTTTCATCCTGTCGATGAATACGATTCAAAGTAACTACGTTTGCACACTTTGATTTAATAATATCAGATAAAAAGTTACCCGGTGAAACAGATGGCAACTGGTTTTTGTCTCCTACAAAAACGATATTCACATAAGGGTTATCATTAATTGCGAACATTATTGCATACATAGTATCAATTCCTGACATGCTGATCTCATCAATAAGTAAAATATCTTGTGTGATGATATTTTTTGGCTCAATGTCATCTGGTACCATCTCTAATCCACGATGAATTGTTGTTGCATGTCCACCCGTTTTTTCAGAAAGAACTTGAGCTGCTTTACCAGTAGGTGACATCATGTTAATAGTTAAGCCTTTTTCTCTTGCTAAAGAAAAAATACAACGGCAAATTGTTGACTTACCTGTTCCACCACCTCCAGTAATAATTGTTATTCTATTATTAAATGCGCTTTTAATTGCTTCTTTTTGCATATCATCAAGTTCTATTTCACGACCTACGAAAAAAGAAATATTTTTTTCGGCTTTATCAACATCATTGTCATCACATTTAAATTGAGAATTCATTTGTGATCTTTCAAATAACTTTTTACCAATATATACCTCTCTTACCCATATATTTCTAAGATAAGCATAAACCTTATTCTCTTTTAAATTTTTAACGGCAACAAAATGATCTAAATTATTTTTTAAACATTCAGGAAGTAATTTTGAATATAGTATACTTGTATGTTCTTTTCCTAAAATGTCATCACATTCTTTTAAAATTGTGATGACTTTACTTTTTAATGTCTCCCATGGAGTGCATAGATTACTATTTTTATAAACATCTTCTTCTAAACAATATCGCATGCAGGCTACTACTCGGAAATCATCTTTAACGACTCCATCAAGTTTATGGGCGATTCTATCTGCTGTGTGAAACCCAATGCCCTTAAGTTCTGTTAAACGATATGGGTTTTCTTGTAGCACTTCCATTGTATTTTTTTGCCAACGTTTAAAGGCTTTATCGGCAAGTTTTATTGGAATATCATGTTGATTCATCCACTCATATAATTCTCGCATATATTTTTTCTCATCCCACGCCTTTTTAATTGGCGGAACACGAGCAGATGTAATTCCTCGTATCTCTGTCAAACGATAAGGGGAATTTTCTAAAATATCAATTGTTCCCTCAAGTCCAAATTTCTCTAAAATTTCATGAGAACGAGATTCCTTGATATTAGGCAACGACATTAGAAAAATTTTCAAGCCATCTGTTGTTGATGGCGAGTCTTGATAATAAAAGTTGGCTTTATACTGTCTTCCTCTTTTTACATCATCAACAAAATCGCCAACAAGAACATATTGTCCACCTGTTGGGTCTTCATTCTCGTCCAAATTTTCTAATAAAACTGTAAAAGAGTTCCACTTTTTGTCAATAGCTTGAGATACTACAATTTCTAAGTCTGGTGAATATCTTGAACTATATGGGTCTAAATTACAAGCTAAGATTGAAAAATTTGCTTTTCGATACGTGACTCTTTCCACAATGACTGGCAATTCCATGAGTAATTACTCCAGTTAAATTTCAATGACACAGTACTCAATTTTAGTTCTACCATAAGTATATACTAAATGTAACTTTCCTTCATTCTCTACCATATAAGGATAACTAAGTTCTTGAGAAATGCAAGATGAATTTTCATCAATGTTATCATTTATAATTACTTCATCTTTTATTTCAAATAAACCATTAACTAACTTTATCTCTTGAATGACCAATGGAAAACGATATAGGCTACTTGGATTACTAACCAAGAAGAGCCTATTGTTATAAAAAACTACATCAATTCCACTATTTGGGTTTTTAAGATTAGTTTTTTGTGGATCTTTAGACAAATGCTTTGCGACTCCATTTTTATACTTAGAATTACAATAGTAAATTACATCTAATCCAGACGAAGAACGAAAAAATGAATTTAATTTATTATCTTGTTCCCACATTGCTGGTTGAATTAATCCTAAACTAATAGATTGTCTTCCAGAAAGTGGATGCGTATATCTTACTTTATTAATTAAATTGATTGGATCAGATCTATCCACATACACCCATTTATCTTTTTCAATATTATAAAACTCAAAATAACTTGTCCAATCGCAAAATGTCTCAACTGAACTGCCACAAACAATATTGCCATTTTTAGTTAATAATGGTTTTGTTTTTACAGGACCATTTAATCCTGCTGGTAATATTTGTGCAGTTGCGCGTATCTGTTTACTAGGAATATTACTATCCCATTCGCTTATTTCATGGATAAAAGTTTGCCATCTATCGCAGAATTGTCCAATTTTTTCAAACAAAAAAAGTTTTTCATTAAATGCAAACAGTATAGGATTCCATCTTGGCATAGTATCTCTATCGCCAACAACAACATAGTCCTCTTTATTTTGTAAATTGTACACATAAATCGCTGTATCATGTCCACCCTCTTGCGTCCCTCCAAACCATGAAAAAACCGGATGATTATTCCAAAATTCTATAGTTGAGGCATGAACAGATCGCGTTGTCGTTGGTAAAAATTGTCTACTTATTACTTGCATGTCTCTCCTTAAATCAAAAAAGTCCTTGTTAACATTTAGGTATTATACCTAAGTTAACAAGGACTTCTGAACTTATAATTTTAATTTTTATTGGTGACTTAAAACAAACATTTTACCAGCTGGACTAAACGCAACAGAAATAACTGTTGAATTAACGTCCGTTGCGCCAGTAAAATCGTTTACTACTGACGGGATACCAGTTCTACTGATTCTAATAAGTCTTGATCCAGCACCTGCATTTACATCAATAACGTAAATATTTCCAGAACGATCAACACTACTTGCAACTAAACTATTATAGCGGCAATTAAATGCTGTTGTTCCAAGTACTTTACCAGCCACACCTGAACCAGAATGGCGATAAACCCATCCGTTTGGCGTAATCATTTTTACTTTATAATTACCTGTATCACATACATAAATATTTCCATTTGCATCAATTGTAAGCGAATATGGACCGCTAAAAATCGCTTCCCTTGTTACTGCAACATCTTCTTTGTCTCCAGCAACAGTTGATCCAGCAAATGTATAAACGGTACCATCAGTAACTCTTCTAATGCAATTATTTCCTGTATCGGCAACATAAACCACGCCTTTTGCGTCAACGGCTACGTCCATTGGAGTAGTAAATTTTGCTGCACCACCAACTCCATCGGTTGAACCAGCAACTCCTGCTCCGTCTCCAGCGACATGACTAACTCTTCCTTCGCGAATAACTCGAATCTGATTATTTCCAGTATCGGCGACATAAACGTTTCCGCTTTTATCGCAAGCAAGACCAAGAGGATTAGTAAAACGTGCGCTAAGTGCTGCTACATTTGTTAATGTGCCATTAATTCCTGCAGTTCCTGCTTCACCAGCAAATACGGAAATTCTACCACCTTCATCCATCTTATAAATAACATGCGCAGAATAATCTGAAATATACATATTTCCACTATAATCTGTGCAAATACCTCTTGGTGAAACTCCGCTTTTCGCAGCAAAAGTTAAATTTCCAGCTTCAAGTTTTGCTGCAATTTCTGCATTTGTTAAATTAACACCAAGAGCAGCTGTACTTGCGACATCACTTGATGTAATTCTTACTAATCTACCTTCATTAGCCATTATTATTCTCCTTTTTAAAGATAAAAAGACTTAACATATTTAATTATTCAAACAATATCTTGAAAATCCCTATAATTTAAAATGAATTTTTCTTGTTTTAATTAAATTTTAGAGCGAACTACTTGAGCTAGACTCTGAACTATCAGATGTTGAACTACTGGACTCTGAACTATCAGATGTCGAACTACTGGAATCGCGTGAACTTGAGCTAGACTCTGAACTATCAGATGTCGAACTACTGGAACTTGAGGATGCATAAACATCTGGGTCACCATATGTAACTACAAAAAGTTTTTGAGATTTATTTAACGCTAACCCAATAACTGAATTATTAACTGCTGACCCATTAAAGTCATTAACGACTGATGGAATACCTTCTCTATTGATTTTTAATACTCTACTTCCAAGTACAGTATTTTGATCAACAACATATAGGTTTTCTGAACGATCAACATCACTAAACATTAAATCATTATATTTACAATTAAATGCTGTTGTTCCTAGATCTTTTCCAGCAACACCAGATCCTGAATGTAAATATGTATATCTTGTTGGAGTAATTACTTTAATTTTATAATTTCCAGAATCACATACATAAACTATTCCGCTTGCATCTACTGCAACTGATTTTGGGGCATTAAAAATAGCAGCTGTTGTGTTTGGAACATTTTCTGCGTCTCCAGATGAAGATCCCGCATAAATTTGAACTCTGCCACCAGAAAAAATAATTCTAATAGAATTGTTTCCAGTATCGGCTACATATAAATTACCATTTGAGTCAACAGCAACATCATATGGACCATTAAAGGCCGCAGTGCCTCCATAACCGCCGACAAATCCTGAAGATCCGTCCCCTTGTCCAGCAATATGGCTTACAAAACCGTCACGTATTGCTCTAATTTGATTATTGCCTGTGTCAGCAACATAAATTGTTCCAGATTTATCACAAGCCAAACCTCTTGGCTGATTAAATTTCGCACTACTAATTGGAACTTTCGTTAATGCACCATTAATTCCTGATGTGCCAGCTTGACCAGCTAAAATACTGATCACTCCACCTTCTTTAATCTTTAAAATTACGTGATTTTCAGGATCAGAAATATAAATATTTCCGCTGTAATCAGTACAAATCCCGCCAATTGAGATGGAATTCTTGGCAAGTAAACCTAGCGGTCCAGCCTCAATTTTTGCAGCAATATCTGCATCTGTTAAGTTAACACCAAGTGCCGCAGTTTGCGCCAATTCTCCGCCCGTAAGTAAAATTATATTATTGCTCATTTTATATAACCTTTTAATTTAAAAACTATTTAGTCCATTCATTCTCAAGACTGAAGAATTTTTACTTTATACAAAGGCTATATTCAATTTAAATTTATGAAATTCCTTCTTAATAAATTTTAATCACTTATTTTTAAAGTCTTTTTGTTGCTTCTTCTGAAAGTTGCGACCTAACACCCTTACTCATAACAATATGAGCTGCGATTTCACAATCTAAAAATGAATTGGCTACAACTGATAGCCCATTAGATTTTCTATCAACATATGGATTATCAATTTGGTCAATATCTCCAGTTAAAACAATTTTAGTATTTTCCCCAGCTCTACTAATAATTGTCTTTAATTCTAACGGACTTAAGTTTTGTGCTTCATCAACAATTACAAATTGATTATGAATACTTCTTCCGCGAATATAAGTTAATGGTTCAATAAAAATTCTATTACTTTGCTTTGCAATTTCCTTTCCAACTACAGCTTTTGAATTATCTCCTCCCTTTGTTGATTTTCCATGAATAATTTCCAATGCATCATAAATAGGTTGCATCCATGGGTCAAGTTTCTCATTAAGATCACCGGGAAGATAACCTAAATCGCGTCCCATTGGCTGAATTGGACGTGAAATTAACATTTTATCATAATGCTTCACTTTCTCTACACAATACCAACCAACTCCAGAAGCTAACAAAGTTTTTCCTGTCCCGGCAGGACCAATTAAGCAAACTAATTTAATATCTGGATCTAATAACGCATCAAAAGCAAATGTTTGTTCTAAATTTTTAGGATGAATTTTAATCCCTTGCTTAAGTTTTTTAATTTGGGTTAAGAATAGTCTATCTGGTGAAACTTTTGCCATTGCAGATTTTTGTTTATCACCTTCTAAATCTTTCATTAAAACGTAATAGTTCGCATTTGGAACATCTTCACCAAATACTAAATTTGCTTCTATCTTTTCATTCTCTGTAAAAAGATCAATTATATTTGAATCAATTTGAATTTCTAAAAATCCTCTACAAACCGCTTCATTCTCAAGAAAATTTCCAAGATAATTTTCTGCAAACAATCCAAGAGCATCTGCTCTTATCCTTACATTAATATCTTTACTAACAATAATGCAAGGAATATCGCTTTCGTCTCGTTTTAATTTTTGTGCAATATGTATAACGTGTAAATCTATATTCGCTTCTTTTTTATAACCACCTAAACTTCCGTTATAAAGAACTCTTAATGTGCCATTTAATGAATTAACTTTTACTCCTTTTCGTAAATCTCCTTGTTGCCGTAATTCATCAAGTTCTCTTGAAACTTTTCGAGCATTTCTACCAAGCTCCCCAGAATCTTTTTTGAACCTATCAAGTTCTTCAATCACTCCAATTGGAATAATCACATTATGTTCATCAAATTTATAAATTGATTCTGGATCTTGAAGAAGCACATTCGTGTCAATAATGAAATTTTTCAGAGTTAGTCCCTTCCAGTTTTGTAGGTTAAAATACATAATTTGAGCATAAATATTTTGTCACATAAACGTAAGAAAATAATTTAAAAAATTGCTCAAAAACGTGAGAGATAGCAAGTGGATTAAACGTAAATAGATTCATTTTTATATTACTTCGTTATATAAGCTACCCTATATGACTCTTTATTCTTGGAAGAGAGATAGAAGTCCTTTACTTTACTTCTTAAAAAATGGTGGTGACGGAGGCACTCGAATCCTCGTCTCAAGGGCTTCAACCTTGCGCTAAACCATCTCAGCTACATCACCATAAAAAAAGCCCCTTGGCAAATCGCCAAGGGGCTTAGAGGAGACATAAATCTTCAAGTACAGAAAACTTGCGTCTCACCTTGGCATACTAGGTGAGTAAAAAAACTAAAGTTTTCAGTTATTAAATGTTTCATAATAATTCCTTGTTTACAAGTTTCATTATACTCTAAATTTTTCATTTTTCAAGACATCTTTTCCATTAAAGTATTATGTATCAAAACAAATTAAATAAAATTGCAAAGACAACGGCTCACCACTTATAGAGTCTTTATATATATGATGATAATTATTTACAATTGTAAAATCTGGAGTAAGATATTGCGTTTCTCCATCTGGTTCATTATCACTTAATGATAAAACTTCACATTCAACGGGATCATAATGAGGAGTTAACTCAGAAGGCTCTCCTAAATCAATTCCATTACTTCCATAATAGATTGGAAGTCCAGAATATGTTGCAGATTCTGTATTAGAAGAAGTAGCTGTTCTATTATCTGATTGAACTATAGTCCAATCAAGTTGACCAGTTGCAATCAATAGTGTATCCATAATTCTTCTATCTTCTTCGAGTTGTATAGCTTGAGCAGCTGAACTAAGTGTCATTTCTAAAGAATCTTGGCAAGATTCTCGCAAACGACCTATACTATAAGATGGAACTAAGTTTAAATTATTTAAAGTAACTACATTAGACACGTATCATGTTCTCCATACGAATAAATTAATGTTACTATACTTTTCTGATTTCTCATACAAACTCTCTCTTTCAAAAAGCAAATCATATATCTTTAATTGTTTTTCAAAAGTAAAACGACTTTCTAAATCTAGAAATAGGTTATTTAAAGAATTGTTTAGGCATTCTATTTCATGGGAAAAAATATTATCTAATGGCATATTAACTTTTAAAACTATAATTCGCATTTTTAATCATGAAAAAATTGAACGAAATAAATCGTTTTGCTCATTTTGCTTATTCATTCTAATAGTGCATTCAAAATCCTTATTAACATACTTTTTCATAAATTCACAAGTAATATCAGCAAGATCATTTGGTATCCTAGAAAAAGCCTCATCAATTATACCTTGAGGTATATCTTTATAATAAGCATGTGCTATAGAACCTGCCATCGCAGCAATTGTATCACTATCTCCTCCCATAAGGATTGCATCTCTTATACAGCTTTCGAAATCATGAGACGACAAAAATGCAGTAATTGCTTGTGGAACTGTCTCTTGACAGCTACAATCAAATCCATTATGTTCAGACGTAAAAAACACATCTGTATCATAGCCAAATGATTTCATATATTTTTCAATTTCTTTTTTATCAGAACCATGAAATGCTAAATACGTTGCTGAAGCAATCGCTTGTGCTCCTTTTATGCCTTCTGGATGATTATGAGTAACCTCTGCACTTTTCTTGGACTCTAATAAAACTTCGTCTAAGCTTTTACTAGAAAAAGCTATAGGACTAACTCGCATCGCTGAACCATTTCCAAAACTATTATAAGCTTGTGCATCTTGATCTTTTGCCCATCTTTTAAATGCACTACCATATCCAACATAAGGATATTTATGATAATAAGAACGAATTGCTCTATTATAGGTACTTTTATTTAAAATAACATCTGCCACTGCACATGTTAAAACGGTGTCGTCCGTATATTTACTCTCATGATTAAATAAAAGAAAATTATTAATTTTGGGATAGTTTCTTCCCTCAAATCTCGAACCAATAATATCACCCAATATACTTCCTAGCATTATTTTTACCTATTTAATTAGAGTTTTGAATAATTGTTTTGCTTCATCTGATAAATCACTACATATTCCTTTAGTAAATTCAGTAATAACGACTTCGTAACGTTCATTCAAATACGCTCCTAAACTATAAGCAGGAGAAACCATAACCATATTGGTTTTTAAGTCACGAATTGCAAAATTCATATTTCTTATTTTATCTTCGCAACCAATTTGCCTTATCAAACTTAAAAAATTAGATACCTTGTACGCATTTTTATTATCATATTCTTTTTCATCATGTGAATGGTTAGAAGGGATTACATGTTTAGAAAAATCTTGAAATTTACGTATAGAACTAACATTGTGACACTTAAAACTATTAATTGGAATTTCTATAATAATCATAACATCGCCTCTTTCTTTGTGTCTCTTTCTATATTATACCTTACCTAAAATGAAAAAGCAGTCTAAAAAGACTGCTTTTTAAATTAATTGGCGACCTAGACGGGAGTTGAACCCGCAATAAGCGTTTCCGCTTTCCAGATTGAAAGTCTGGTGACTATAACCATTTTGTCCACTAGGTCATTTTTGGTCAGAGACCCCAGATTCGAACTGGGACTACATGCTCCCAAGGCACGTATGCTAGCCGTTAAACATTAGTCTCTGATATTTAAGAATTAATGTTCATAGTCGGAGTCGAACCGGCATTTACGGGACAAAACCCGTCTTCCTAGCCATTAGAAGATATGAACACAAAAAAAGCCTCCAGAAAAACTGGAGGCTTAAATAAATCTATTGAAAAACGTTAAGTCAATAGACCTACATCCCCCCAGTGAGCTGGTGGCTCTTCTCGTTCTGGTTCTGAGATGTAGATATAACTAAACATTTGCAATTCCTTTTCTGTATATCTCTATTATACTGAATTCTTTATATATTTCAAGTCAAAAATAAAAAAATCATAAAATACGTATAGTCAAAATATCTATTAGTGATTTCGCTACCAAAAATCAAACTTAATCTATTGAAAGTTTTTGCTAAAAAGATCATAGTTTAACTCTTTCTTTCTAAATATAATCGTCCAGTAGTTGCTAAATTCACAACCGCTTCAGAAAAACATTTGTGACAAATAGCTGAACTTTCTATCTCTCCATATGAAAGATTATCATTAGAAACTGAAATTAAAATAGAAATCTTCTTTTCGTTCATTTCAATAGTGATTTCTTGGTTATTAATAATTCCATTTTCGTTGTTTATCTCTTGATTACATGAATCGCATAAATATTTAATAGCCATAATTATTATATTGAAATTTTATTTTCAATCTTTCTTATTTATTGATTATTTTTTGGAGCAATATACATTCTAGCTCTTGTTGAAGAAACATTTCTTGCAGCTGTCATTCTAGGATCATCATCAGATAAACTAAGACCATTTACTGCACCAAGAACAAAAGAATCCACAACGTCTAACGCTAATTCTTGATCATCCTGCCATTCAGGATGCATTGCAAATAAAAGATCAATACCACTTAACATTGCTAAAGATCCAGCTAAAACCAAAGGTTTATATTGTGCAGGGATGGTACCTTCTTCAATAGCCTTTTCTAAATATTGTTCCATATATGGAAAAAGAACTTGAGTATACGTTAAACCAGACTGAACGTCTACTGCTTTTTCTTTAATAATCGTTAAAATATTTTTAACAAGCTCAATTTCTTCATGATCTGGATCGTCATATGCAATCCAAGTAACTGCTACACCTAATCCAGAATTTTGCGCAATTACTTTAATTTGATTTTTAGTTAAGTCACATCCAGATGTTGCTAATAACAGAATTGATGCCATTAAAATTGAAATCCCCGACATTAAACATTTCTTCATATTTTTCTCCTATTTCTTTTTCGCTATTTTTATAATTATAGCATTTGGTTGTTTTTCTCTATTTATGACGTTAGAAAATTCTTGACATTGTGCAAGAATATATTCTAACTTATCGTTAACAAGACTATAACTATGTGTTCCCTTTAAAGACATAATTATTTTAATCTCACAATCGTCATTAATCATTCCCTTAATATGTCGAACCTTATGTTCGATATCGTGTATACCAATAACTGGTGTGAATTTTACTTCTTTAACATGATGTTTATTATCACGAGCAGTTTTCTTTTTCCTCTTGTCTTGAGAATATCTCCATTTTCCAAAATCAATTAACTTAAATAATGGAGTTTCCTCTGTTTCAGAATTAGTAAAACAAACTAAGTCTAATCCTGAATTTGTAGACATTTTTAACGCATCATCAATAGTAATTTTCTCATGAAAATTATCTTTATCGTCAACAAGTCTAACCTTATGAAAACCTGAACGATTAACGACAACAAACGGACACTCTTTTTTACTCACTAAATACTCCCTACTTTGTTTTATAATACTTTTTCATTTCATCAATTAATACAATTAATTTTTCCTCATACGCTTTCATTTCTTCAATGTTTTTAAGAAGATTAATTGTACTTTGCTTATCAATATATGTTCCATTATCTAGTTTCTTAAATTCCACTGGATATTTTTCTGGCTTTTCAGGAACAATCCATGCTTTCGCGACATAATTAGAAGGGAAAATTATTTCCCCTGTATTTGTATGCCAACACCCCGTTACTAAAAATAATAATGATAACAAAAGTATTTTAGAAAATATCGTTAAGCTTGTCAACTGCATCGTTAAAGTTTTCCGCTTCCTGTTTGTTTTTGTCTTTCTCATTATCAATTTTTTCATATTTATTTTCCAATTTATCATGTATTTCTTGAGCATCTTGCTTATCTTGAACAATACTATCTTTACGCTTTTGTAAAATAAATTTAAAAATAGATTTTATCAGTTCCCACAACCCAAAGTGCTTACTCATAATAAATTACCTTTTAATTCTTAACCTGCGTCTCCCTCAGTGCTCTTATTCTCATCGACTAAATTATCTTCCTTTTTTTCGTCTTCAATCTTTTCAAGTAAAATTGTATGTCTTGGTCGCCAACCTATTGTCTTTACTGCTGACAATTCAGAAACTGCCTTAATCTCAACAATTGCCTTGGTCTTCTTGTGTTGAAGAACATATGTCATTGAATATTTATTTTTATTTACATCATAATTGGATTTTTTTAAAGCTTTAAATTCTTTGTATCCAATTGAATTTTCTTCTTTCTTTGCGTCTTCTCTAATAGCTTCACGCATTACATTAACTACTTCCTTATTTTTATTCCAAGTTTGTTCATTCATAGTAACTTTCCTTTTTTATTGTATTATACATCGCAATCTAGAAAATCAACATCATTCAAACACATAACTGAATCTAATAATTGATCAATAATTAAATCTTTTTTAGCGCTTTCTCGAACATAATATGACATTAAATTTACCATATTAATAAATTCTTCAAGTTTACCATACGTTATGCCATCTTGATAAAAGCGCTCATCATAAACCGTAAAAATTAAATTATGATTTGAGTCATAAATCAAAACTTGATTTTTATTCTCATCACGTATCATTTCAAATCCGTAGAAATCGTCGCATACCTCTAAGTAATCTTGAATTTCTTCTAAAATAGTCATAAGTCATTTCTTCAACAATACTCGTAATTTTAAAATTCTGCAATAGTTACTTAGAATATTTTGCAACCCATTCTGGAATATCCCCTTTCTCCCATTCTAAGGCTCTATCCAAATCTTTTTGTGTTGGAATTAAAATATTCTTCTCAACCATATAACTATTCCAGTTAACTCCAAACATTTCTCTACAAAGCGCTTGACCCCAATCATACTTCTGATTGTCCTTTGCGACAATAATTGATCCGTATTCTTCTGTCATTCTTTGAGCCCATTCTAGGATAGCCATAACAATTGCTTTTTCTTCTTCAGACAAATTAATCATACATTAACTCCATATATGAATTACTTAAGTTCATTATACAAAATCTCATTCCTTCTATGAAGTTCCTTAGAAGAACTTAGTTTTTTAAGTTTTTCTAAGCTCTTGCTTCTTGTTTACTTAAAAACTGAATGGTTTAGCAAATTAGGGGCAGGTTTGTTTCCGGCACAGATTTCCCCTGTAGAAAAAGGGAAGATTCTGTGTCGGAAATTAGAACGAATGCTTTCGCAAATATAGGTTCTAGGATGTCCGTATACAGTTGTTACAACCTGTGTTACAGATTACTTCGTTAGCGGTTGGCGGTAAACGAATCAGGTTGCTCTCCTTTACATTCCCTTACAGGAATGCTATTCTCTTTTTAAGAGAAATCCAACGGTCGTAGTTAAGCTACACGTCGCTTTTGTTGTTGCAGGTTCGCTTTAGCCATCCTTTGCGGGTATTCCCTATAAGGTCCATCGACTCTTCTAAAGCCAATGGAGCGATCTAACTGCCTGTCGTATCAATCTGTTTCGAACAGGATTTTTATTTATTGAATAAATTATCTACAGGAATATCACAAGTATATATGATTACTCCAAAGATAAAAACAGTGGAAAAATATATAAAAAAACTAGCAAGTAATCGAAAAAATGGCAATTTTATTTTATCCCTTGGAGATTTGATCTCTGATAAAAATTGCAAATATGATATATATGCAAAAAAGAAGAAAATAAAAGAAAAATGCCATAAAAAAATGCATAAACATAAACTAATACTGAAAAACAAAAAACCACAAAATCCACATATTGAAAAAGAAAGAGATTTCCATATCCTTCCACCATCTAAAGGAAAAATTGGCATTAAATTAAAAATATTTACAATTGCAAAAATTTTTGCAAATTGACCATATAGCTGAATATCTGTTGCCAAATACGATGCAAACATTATTATAGAACAGATAAGTCCATAAATTGGACCCATAATCGCCACCATAAAATCATCTTCTTGATAAAAACCATAGCCACTAATGTTGGCAATACCACCCATAAATGGTATAAAATACATTCCTTGTGCTTCTAGTCCACAATCATATGCAGCTTTTAAATGACCCTGCTCATGTATAAATACCATCGCTAACACAGCAACAGCCACATACCACTTCATAAGAAGTGAAAAAGATAGTAAGGTAGCACATACTAATAAAAACTTAATAAGTAAACTCTTCATAATTCGTCTCAATTATTCATCAAATAAGGAGTCTCTATATTCACATAACCTTCCATCATTATAAAAATATCTGTCATAAGACCCCAATGGTTCATTGTAAATGTGACGCAATACTTCAATCACATAAGGTGATGGACAGCACTTTAATTCAAAGATCTCGTCAAAACCATTAAAGACTTTCTTATAAATATTGTATTTCTTAGATTTAATATGCTCTAAGTGAAAAAGATCAACTCGGCAAAAATCAGATTCATTATTAATAAAGTCTTTAATCTCATTGTATTTATCACTGACTCCTTCACAAATAAACTCATCAGAAGATGAACTTATAATTTGTGTTTGTGGAAAGTGACATTTCAGTTTAAGCGCCAAATCACCAACATAACGAAGTTGTAAAGCTTGCTGCCTTTTTGGGTTTAAATTACCAAAAATAATTTGTCTAATCTTTTTGCTAGTAATTACATAATTTAAGTCTGTAAATTGACGGATAAAACTCGCATAATCAGCACAATTGTCCACCAAGTTAGCATTATGTGTTCTTAAAATGTTAAAATTTGCTTTCTTTAAATCAACAGAAATCAAATTTTTATTACATAGTTCTTTTGTGTAAATTGATTTAGCAGACAAATGTACATATGTTTGTGGAATATTAAAATTTTCAAACTCTTTAAATTCTTCTTTATTTGCAATATGATCAATAACTTCTTCTCTGATTGTTTTTAAAAAAATTACTAATTCTGTTTCGTTTTCAAAGTTCTTTAGTGCCTGTCGCAAAAGGGAAAGCTTTTCAAACGTTTTATACTGTTTATTAAGAAATATAAATTGCTCAGCAAAATACGGATCTTTGATTACAGAAATTGGTAAGTCCATGTCTTTTATCAACATTATGCGCAATTGTTCACTGATATTAAAAAATTCTTTGTCCATGTTGTTCTCCTAACAGTTTAATCAAAAAAGTTCTGGATAATTCCTTTTTGTGGAACATCTTCTTTATTTCTTTTTGCGCGATCCAAGCCATTTTTTATTGTCGTTTTGGTTAACTTAACTACTTTTTGAACTTTGTCAATAGTCATAATTTTTATAAAATAACTAGAAGAATTTCCCATTCTATAAAGCATGCCTAATTGCATTACGTTTGCAAAATCAGAATATTTAACTTCTTTAATTAATTTTAAGTCTCCATCTGACAAAATGAGACACCTCTCGTTTGATTCGTCTTTGTCTTCAATCCAGAGCGCATAATAGTTTTCGTTTTCATTTACCTTTTTGTTGTTGTTTTCAATTGGCACTAACTTTCCTTGATCAGCTTTTGGGTTTCTAATAATGCTCATGTATAACTCCTATGTTTATGTTTTTTAAAGTCCGTCAGGACTTTTTACTCTTTCCGCTCCAATAAATGGCTTAGTGTTAATAATAGCAATTTCATATTTTTTAAGATCAATGTCGTTTTTAAAATATTTAACCGGATGTTGGTCGTTAAATCGAATTTTAATTAATTCTAATATCTGTCCTTTTGTGAAAACTTTTCTAAATTCATAAATCACTTTTTCTTCCATTATTACTGTCTCTTTGATATCTTTTATGATAAAGTGAGAAATAAGCGTTATGGCAACTCCGTCATGAAAAATAAAAGATAATTCTTCATTTGTATTATGTGAATATGTAATAGTATCTATGTTTGTGTTTCCACAGCAACAAAACACAAGAGAGATTGTAACAATTAAAGCAAAATACTTTGAGATCATAGCTTTTCCTCATTGAACAGTAAGTTTTTAATTTCTATTTCATTATCTTTTGAGAACATATTAATACTATATTCCATTTGTACAATTATGTTTAAAAAATTCAGGTCTGCATTGATTATTGAATTTTCAGGAAAAGCTTTAATAGCGGCTTGCAATAAAGGATACGCTTGTAACGCATATTTAGAGGCATAATTATTTGTTTCCATTTCATTAGAGAAATCACTTACATTGCACGACCTATCTGCAATTTTAATCAGTAACGCAGATTTCGATTTATGTTGAAAACTTTTTAAAAAACTGTACTTATCTTTTAAAGAGATTGAAGTCTTTGGTCTACTACATTCCCGAATAACAGTTGCGATATGTCTACCGAATGTATCAACAACATCTTCGTATGTTACTTCTGTGTCTTCTATTAAATCATGTCCAAGTGCAGCAATTAATATCTCATCAGAATTTAATTCAGATTTTTGCTGGTATATGCTAACGCGCTTCATAGTTTCCATACAATGGGAAAAATATGGAATTTTTGAATGTTTACGTTTTTGTCCTGCGTGTTTTTTAGCTATCCACAATATTGCATCATCAACATCCATGATTTGCTCCGATATTTAACATTTTGGATAATATACTATGCTTTTGAATAGAATCAAGATTAACAAAGAGTTTTTAAGAGATAGGAGATTATGTAGCGAAAATTGACATAATTTACCAATTATTTCCACGTGCCCATGTATATGTGACTGTCCCGGCAGTATAACTTCCAAACCATGCATCAAGAATTCTATAATCACTTTTTGTTGCGGAAGCAACATCTGTTAATCGGTTGATGGCATATCTGGCAGCTTAAAAACGATAAAATTGGAGTTTAGCAAACTATGTAGTAGGGATTTCTCCATTATTTGTTTTAAAAATGCTAAATAGAAATTAACTTATAATTTCTATTATTGTCTCCAATTGCCATTCGGCTTCTTTATTAGAATTATCAAGCTGTATATTAAAATCAAGATTATTTCCTCTGGCTCTTAACATTGCTTTTACAGAATAAGCCATGGCCTGTTCTTGGGAACTCCTCAATTGAATATTAATTGATTGTTTCCACTTCTGTGGCATTTTATTAGAAACGTTTGGATATTCTTTTAATCTATTATTCCAACATCTTTCAGAGAATAAATTCAATGCCCAATCTTCTGTTTCATGACTCATAATAAAAAGCCATAATTTAGCTTGTGTTGGAATCATTTCGTGATTCAAAACATCAATCACAGTTCCACTCCAGTTTTTATCTAAAAATTTTTCTATTTTTTCACGTGCCCATGTGTTACATAATCCAATATTAACAAAATCGTTTATTGTATATTGTTTTTTATATATAGTACTCATTACCAGCCTCTCCCTCTCTGCCATGTATATGTAATACCACTAACTGTAAAAGATCCAAAAAATTCATCTTGAATTAAATAGTCATTTACTGTTGGCAACGCAACAGCAGATAAATTTAATGAAAGATTTGACTGCGTTGACTTGGCTGCTAAAGAAAAGCGCGAACCATAAGCGGTATTAGCAAATAGTCTTACATAATTTGTTGCAAGAGTTGTAAACCCATTAGTTAAAAAGTTTCTCATAATTAATATCTCTGTGGCTCCTCGCTGCCCAGCGACAAACCATTGTCGCTTAATAATTGGACTTAATTCGTTGGAAAGTGCATAAGACGATGGACAAACCTCATAACATTTACCAGAATCAGCTGGCAAATTCCAAGTCTTTCCAGCAAAATTTATTGATCCAGATGCACCAGAAACCGACACATATATTGATGGGTCTATACATGTTTGTTCAATGCATCCTCCACCTTCAGAACTTGAGCTTTGGGATTCAGAACTTGAGCTTTGGGATTCAGAACTTGAGCTTTGGGATTCAGAACTTGAGCTAGAACTTGAGTCTCTTGAGCTTGAACTTGAGCTTTGGGATTTAGAACTTGAGCTCAAGCTTAAAGAGCTACTTGAGTCGCTACTCCATGTAGAAAGCTCCTCACATGGCGGATCACCTATTGGATGATCTGGACAAACAAAAGCGTCAC
>Ga0210003_1001118_pt1 | contig 23793 bp, 20 predicted proteins | sample LantaG_FD_182804 | JGI IMG/M metagenome (GOLD analysis project Ga0210003, IMG submission 182804) | Deep subsurface microbial communities from Baltic Sea to uncover new lineages of life (NeLLi) - Landsort_02402 metaG (SPAdes) (version 2) | ecosystem: Environmental > Aquatic > Marine > Oceanic >... | reverse complement strand
CGGCGGCGTGCTGATCATGGGCGACAGGGGCACGGGCAAGAGCGTGGCGGTGAGTAGGGAATTGGCGATCGGGAAAGAAAAGATAGAGAGAGGGAGAGACGGAAATCGAGGGAGAAAAAAAAAAAAACTCCAACCTTATCTCTCTTTCTTCATCAACCCTCAACCTTCAACACTTCAACTCACCCACTCACTTCCACTCGCCCACCCGCTCTTCTAGGTCCGCGCCGTCGCCGAGCTCCTCCCCCAGATCGACGTCGTCCAGGACGACCCCTTCAACTCGCACCCCTCGGACCTCTCGAGGATGGGTCCCTGGGCCCTCGACCGCGTCAAGGCCGGCGAAAAAACGCCGCTCCCGGCGACCAAAGTCAAGACCCCACTCGTCGAGCTGCCGCTGGGGGCGACCGAGGACCGCATCTGCGGCACCATCGACATCGAGAAGGCGCTGGGGCAGGGCATCAAGGCCTACGAGCCGGGCTTACTGGCCAGGGCCAACAGGGGCATCTTGTATGTTGACGAGGTCAACCTCTTGGACGACGGGCTCGTCGACGTCGTCCTCGATGCGGCGGCGGGCGGAGTAAACACGGTCGAGAGGGAAGGGATCTCGATCCGCCACCCGGCCAAGTTCATCATGATCGGGTCGGGCAACGCCGCGGAGGGGGAACTGAGGCCCCAATTGCTCGATCGCTTCGGTCTCTCGGTGGACGTGAGGACGATGGACGACATCAAGATGCGGGCCGCGATGGTCAGGGACCGGATGACTTACGAAGCAGACCCTCTGGCCCTCTGCGCCTCGGTGGAGGCCGAGCAGCAGCAGCTGCGGGACAAGCTCGACGGCGCCACCGAGGCCCTGAAGAACGTGCAGATCCCGCGGGAGGTGCGGCTCAAGATCAGCGAGATGTGCTCGCTGCTCGGCGTCGACGGGATCCGCGGCGACATCACCACCAACAGGGCAGCCAAGGCCCTGGCCGCTTTGGAGGGCCGCCCCGAGGTCTCCCTCGACGACGTCAAGCGCGTGGCGGGTTTGTGTTTGAACCACAGGCTGCGCAAGGACGTGCTGGACGTGATCGACGGCGGCGCGAAGGTGGCGCTGGCCTGGAGGCGTGTGACCGACCCTGCTCGCGCCGAGAGGGAGGCCAAGGTGGCGGCGGAGAAGGCCGCGGCGGAGGTCGAGAAGCCGAAGGCCGGGAGTTGGGGCGGGCTGCCCTCTGCTGTGCCCGGTGGAGCTCCTGCTGCTGCGCCGGCGAAGCCTGGGTCTTGGGGAGGGATTCCGGGGCGGTGAAAAGAGGAAAAGAGAGAAGGAGAGAGGGAGAGCAAAAAGAGAAGAGTTTTTTCGTGTTTTCGGGTTTTTTCACATTTTTCTTTGTCAACTTTTTTCCACACTTCATTTCCTCATTCTCCTCTTCTTCTTTCTCGCTTCAAAGAACAAAAAAACAGTGTGTGCCGGGAGTGGGGTTCGAACCCACGCGTCATACGACAGACGATTCACTCAAGATGTCGAAATGAATTCGAGGAGAAGAAGAAGAAGAAGAGGTGAAGAAAGAGAGAGTTTCTCTTCTCTCTCTCTCTCTCCACCTCCTCCTTCTTCTTCCTCTTTCTCTTTCTCTTTCATTTTTCTTAAGTCGTCCCCCTTAGACCAACTCGGGCATCCCGGCGCGTCGTCTTTTTGAAGAAGAAGAGAGAAAGCAGCAGCAGCGCGCCGCTTACTTCAAAAAAACGGCAGAGCGCTCTTTTGTTTTCCTTTTCTCCAAAAAAAGGGAGTGTCAAAAACGAATTTCTGGATCTATATACCAGGATCTGAAAACGGCGGAAGCGAAAAACGTCGTCATCGAGCGTTCGAAGAAGAACAAAGAGTTTTTTCTTTTCTTTTTCTCTCTCTTTTCGCCTCCGCTTTTCTTTCTTCCCGCGGCGCACGAGGGGAGGTCCCCTCGTCAGGTTGCGTAAAAAAAAAAAAAAAGAATTGTGTTGTTGTTTTGTATGTGACAAAAGACCCGAGGAAACCGTTTTCTCCCTCTTTTTTTCATCTCTCTCTCTCTTCTCTCTCTTCTCTCTCGCCGTCAAACGTTAAAAAACTAGAATCAAAAAAGGACCACAACCTCTCTCGCTCTCTCTCTCTCGCTCTCTCTCGCTCTCTCGAAAAGAAAAACATCGAAATCTCCCTCTGTCTCCCCCCCCTTCAAAAAAGAAAGACGAAGAAAAGAAGAAAAGAAGAAAAGAAAAGAAAAAAATTTCACTTTTTTTCTCTCTGTCTTCTTCTCGTTCTCCCATCCTACTGGTAGGGCACCGTCACGCTCGGCTCGTCGTTCTTCAAGTACTGCTCCGCCTGCGACTCGGCCACGATGCGCGCGAACTCGTCCCCGTCCATCTGCTCCGATTCGAGCAGCCTCTCGGCGGTCTTGTGGAGCACGCTGATGTTGGACGAGACCAAGTCCTTTGCGCGGCGGTAGGCCCTGGTGACCAGCGCCTTGACTTCCTGGTCGATCTCGTCCTGCGTCTCGCCCGAGCACTCCGCGGGCTGGCCCATCGACTGGCCCAGGAACGAAGGGCCGCCACCACCGGACCAGGCCACCTGGCCGAGCTTCTTCGACATGCCCATCGAGGTGACCATCAGGCGAGCGGTGCGAGAGACCTGCTGGAAGTCTCCCGAGGCTCCAGTCGTGACATCGTCCTCTCCGAAAATCAGCTCCTCGGCGACACGGCCTCCGAGAGCAACAGCCATCTGGTTCTCGAGGTAGGACCTCGAGTACAGACCGGACTCGAGCCTCTCCTCCGAGGGGGCGAAGAAGGTCAGGCCGCCGGCGGCACCGCGAGGCACGATGCTGATCTTGGTGACCGGGTCGTACTCGGGCATCAGAGCGCCGACCAGCGCGTGGCCAGCCTCGTGGTAGGCCACCAGCTTCCTCTTGGCGTCGGTCATGACTGCTCCTTTCTTCTCGGGGCCCGCGACGATCCTCTCTAGGGCGTCGCCGATCTCCTCCTTGGAGATCTCCTTCAGGTTGCGGCGGGCTGCCAGGATGGCGGCCTCGTTCATCAGGTTCTGCAAGTCGGCGCCGGTGAACCCGGGAGTGCGGCGGGCGATCTTCTCGAAGTCGACGTCCTTGCCGATGGTCTTCCCGCGGGAGTGCACTTTCAGGATCTGCACGCGGCCGGCAACGTCGGGTCTGTCGACGGTGACCTGCCTGTCGAAGCGGCCGGGCCTCAGTAAGGCCGAGTCCAGGACGTCGGGCCTGTTGGTTGCAGCAAGAACGATGACGCCGGTGTTGCCCTCGAAGCCGTCCATCTCGGTCAGCAGCTGGTTGATCGTCTGCTCGCGCTCGTCGTTGCCCCCGCCCATGCCTGCGCCACGTTGGCGGCCCACGGCGTCGATCTCGTCGATGAAGACGATGCAGGGCGCCTTGGCCTTGGCCTTCTCGAAGAGGTCGCGCACGCGCGACGCGCCGACGCCGACGAAGAGCTCGACGAACTCGGAGGCGGCGCAGGAGAAGAAGGGGACGCCGGCCTCTCCGGCGATGGCCTTGGCGAGGAGGGTCTTGCCGGTTCCGGGGGGGCTGAGGAGGAAGTGGAGGTGGGGTGGGGGGTTGAAGAAGGAAAAGAAGAAAGGAAAAAGGAAGTGAGTTTATTTTTTGGATTTTTTTTCTCGCGCGCGCTTCTTCTCGATCCCTCTCTCTTTATTTCTCTCTCCAACTCTCTCTCTTCTCCAAACTCACCCAACCAGCAGGCACCCCTTGGGGATCTTGGCCCCGAGCGTCGTGTACTTCTCCGGGTTCTTCAGGAAGTCGACGACCTCGCGGAGCTCCAGCTTCGCGCCGTCGACGCCGGCCACGTCGTCAAACTTGACCCCGGTCTCGGGCACCTCCTGGAACTTGGACTTGTTCTTGGCAAAGTCCATGGGGCCACCCATGCCCCCGCCCAGAGGACCACCGCCTCCTCCGGCACCGCCTGCGCCTCCCCTGCGGAACAGGAAGAAGAGGCCGGCGAATGCCACCAGCGGGAAGAGGAGGTTGCCGAGCAGAGAGGCGTAGTTGCCCTGCGCGTCGCCCTCGGAGACAGAGATGTCGACGCCGGCGCGCGCGAGGATGTCGACGAGGTCGGGGTCGTTGGGCAGCACGACCAGCGCGCGCCGCCCGTCGACCGCCGTCAGCTGCAGCTGCGACCCGTCCTTGGCGAAGCGGACGCGCTCGACCTTGCCCGCGGTGACGGCGTTGATGAACTCGGAGTAGCGCCACTGGTTGCCCTCGGGGAGCGCTCCCGCGTCCTTCAATGCCGGAGCGGCCGGGGATGCGAAGGAACGGGCATCAGCTTGAGGGGCGGCCGCCTGCTGCTGCTCGGGGGCCGGGGCGAAGTCGAGGGCGCTGGCGGGGGAGGCCGAGGAGAGGGTCGCGAGCGCGGCGAGGCCCGCGGCGGCGAGGAGCTGGAGAGAGAGAAGGGGGTTAGGGGTTGAGAGGTGTGGAAAGAGAGAGGGGGAAGAGAAGAGGAAGTGAGAGAGGAGGTTCGGAAAAAGTCGTCAAGCTCTCCTCTCTCGTCGTCGATCGAGGACGAAAGCGAGCGGTGTGGCCGCGCGAGAGAGCTGCTCTCGGGATCGCACACCGCCACGTCCACCTTCCGGGCATTTTCCGTTGATTCCACCGCCGTGGATACGCAGGGGACGTCGAATCAACAGCCTCCGAGAAAGGAGATAGCTTTCGTGGCGGGTCGAAGGGCAGCTGCGCGCCGCGCAAAGAGAGGGCAAATCGCCTTTTGATCGATATCGAAGAAACGACTCGTCGGCGTTTCTCTCGTTCGGCGTTGCCCCTTTGCCATCAACTCGCTCCTGGTCTCTCTCTCTCTCGTCGTCAACCGACTCACCTGCTCCCCGCCGTTTTTGGAAGAGGCGCGCGCGGCGACACGGGCCGCGGGGCGGGCTGTTTTTTTGGGTGTGGGTGGGAGTTGTGGAGGAGGAAGGGAATTGAGAAGGAGGGAGAAGAAGAAGGGAGAAGGAAGCAACGAGAGGTTCAGCTAGCGACAAGGAGGAGGAGAATCGAAGGCACTTCGCTCTCCACTCTCTCCACCCTTTCTCTTTCGCACTCACCTGCGGCTTCGCGGGTCGAGCCGGCGAGGCCGCGGACCGCGGGGCGGGCCACGGAGAAGGCCATGGTGGATGGAAGGAAGGAAGAAGTTGGAAAAGAAGGGAGAAGAAGAATCAGAGGACTTGAGGTCTTTCGCTTGAGAGTGGCGGGTTTAGAGAGGCGCGAGGTAAAGAAAAAAAAACTCACTCTTCTCCCCCAATCTGCTGTAAGTGAGAGGCAACACCGCTCGCTCTTCTCCTCCTCTCAGCCTCGCCACTCGCGTCTCTCTCCAGATGCAGGCCCCCCCGGACCTCCCGGCGGCGCAGCAGGCCGAGCTGATGGAGCGCATCGACGCGATGCAGGTCCGGGACAGGTGAGAACTTTCTCTTTTAGATTTCGATTCGAGCAAGATCGATCGGAAACGACGGCGGCCGAAGAGAGAAGAAAAAACTCTCGACCTCCTTCTTTCTTTCTCACCACCTCCCAAAACCCAATAACACCAACTCCCACATTACCAGCCTGCGCATGTACAACTCGCTGGTAGAGCGCTGCTTCAAGGACTGCGTCGACTCGTTCCGGAGGAAGGACATGGAGCCCGCGGAGGAGAAGGTAAAAGAGGATTTTTTTCTTTTGCAATTTTTTTCTCGGGTTTTTCTCTCTCCTTTCTTCCTTTCGAAGCTCACGTCTCCACCCCCAAAAAAACTCGAACTCCCCCAAAAAAACAGTGCGTCACCAAGTGCTGCGAAAAGTATATGAAGCACAGCGCCAGGACGGGCGTGCGGTTCGCCGAGCTGAGCTCGCAGGCGGAGCAGCAGATCGCGGCGGCGATGAAAAAGTGAGAGAAAGAAAGAAAAAGTTTTTTTTTCTTCGACCTCTTTTCCGGACGTCTTTTCCACCCCACGCCCTCCCCACACACTGTAATTAAACAACGAGTGCCCCCGTCGGTGCCCCCTTTTGGAAAAGAGAGAGAAGAGCGGTTCTCATTTCTTTTAGTATTCTTACACGACGCAAGTCCTCCGTCCTCCGTCCTCCTTCTTTCACTCCGGAATCTCCGTCATTGCGGTGAAGAACGCTTCCACCGCGCCCGGAGGCTTGGGATACTTCCCTTCGTCGTCGATTTCTAAATCCGGGAGCGTCGGCGATTCGTCCTCGTATTGGTCGAGCTTTTTCTCGACGGCGCTTACGACCCTGGCGTAGCTTTTCACCGAGCCGTAGCGGAGGGCGTCGCGGCAGTGTCGGGAGATCACCTGATATCGCTTGTAAGCCGTCAAATGCCTTTTTTGGTTTTGGTTTTGGTTTTGGTTTTGTTTTTTTGTCAGAAAAAGTCAGGTTTTTTTTTTTCGTTCGTGCGCGCGCACGAGAGCGAAGAAGAAGAAAAGGCAAATCCCCTCTTACCTGGACGCCGCGGTCGACGGCTTGGAGTAGTTCTGCAGCCCGGAGACGAGCGTCGCGGCGTAGCCGAGGACGGGCGACAGCAGAGCGGCGGCATGATTGCTCGAAGCGTTTGCGTTTGCAGCGGCGGCGGCAGCGGCAGCGGCAGAGGCAGCAGCCGCTTCTCGCGCCGCCTGCGCGGCTGCGGATGTCATGCCGTGAAACATCGACGCGTCCGGGACCAGACCCGAGAAGCCCCCGGTCGGAGGGACAGCGTTGTTCGCGGCCTGTGTCAGGCTGATGAGGCCGCTGGTGCCCCCCGCTGTCGTGCAGCCGAGCACAATAACCGAAAGTAGATTACTCTTCGCGCTTTGAGCACGGTAACTGACCCAGTGGAAGTCCCTCCTGGCCGCGGACTGCGCTGCGAGGTCCTTGAGGCGGGCGACCTGGGATCCGGGGAGCGCGGCGGAGGGGAAGCCCGGCTCCAGACCGGAAGCGTCCTCGTCGTCGTTAAAGGCGTCGTCCGAGTAATCCTCTTCGTCGTCGTCGTCGTCTTCGTCGTCTTCGTCATCATCATGACGCCTCCGTCGCGCCTTCCGCCTCCTGCGTCTGCGCTCGGCGTCGGAGGCGCGGTCGTAGTCGAGGGACTCGAACGGGATGCGGGAGAAGGAGGAGCGAGGAGGGGAAGGGAGGAGGCGAGAGGAGGTCGAGGTCGAGGTCGAGGGGGTCGAAAAGCGTCGTCGAGCAATGCCGGCGGTCTCCGCGCTTCGACGCGCGACGAGAGCGACGCCTCTCCTAGCCGAGGCTTCAGCGAAGGTCGAGGCCTGCGCGTGGCCGCGGGACACGCGCATCGGAGTGGTAGGACAGGACGAGGAGGAGAAAGTGGAGTCAAAGAGAAGGATTCGAAAGTGATGGGAAATCGAGTTTTTGAAGCGAAAAAGGCAAATTCTTTTTCTTCTTCTACACTTCTTCTCTTTTCTCTCTCAACTCTTCTTCGCGCGCGCGTTCTTCTACCCCCGCTCGAATCCAAGATGCAGACCCTCGCTGCGACGCGTGCGGGTATCCCTCTCGCCTCCGCCAAGGCCCAGGCCAGGAGCAGGGCTGCTCCTGCTGCTGCTGCTCTCGCTCCTCGAATCGTCGGAGCGACGCCGGCGTCGAAGAAAACGTCGTCGCTGGGTGCGTTTCCGTTGTCCATTCGATCCGTCGTTCTGCGCCCTTTTCGCTCGCTTTCAGCCTCTCCCAATCTCCAAGAGCGCAGATTTTGATCGCAGCAAGCGGATCTGCGACAGAGATCGGTCTGAATTGGACCAAATTGACGGCGAAACCGCCCCTCTTCTTCTTCTTCTTCTTCTTTCGTTCTTTCGATCGCTAGTCGTCGTTTTTTTCTCGCTAGCTCTCTTTCTCTTATCTCTTATCTCTTCTTCTCCCCTCCTCCAACCTCCTCTCCCGACCCAACAACAACAACAACAACAACAACAACATCAACTCCCCCCAGCAGCAGCCCGCCCCTCCTCCTCCTCCACGCTCCTCCGAGCCACCAAGGAAGAAACCAAGGGGACCAAAAACGCCCAGGACTTTGTGAAAAAAGACGTCGCGCAGCTCCTCGGAGTGAAGGGTGCCGCCGACGACGTCGACTCGCTCTGGAAGATCCGCCTGCAGCTCACCAAGCCCGTGACCTGGGTCCCTTTGATCTGGGGCGTGCTCTGCGGCGCCGCGGCCTCGGGCAACTTCCACTGGACCCCCGAAGACGTGGCGAAATCGGCCCTCTGCATGACGATGAGTGGCCCCTTACTGACGGGGTACACGCAGACCATCAACGACTTTTTCGACAGGGAGATCGACGCGATCAACGAGCCCTACAGGCCCATCCCGAGCGGCAAGATCTCCGAGACCCAGGTCATCGTGCAGATCTGGACCCTGTTGATCGGTGGGCTGGCAGTCGCTGCCGTTTTGGATGTGTGGGCTGGGCACGACCAGCCGACGCTCTTCGGCCTCGCCGCCTTTGGGTCCCTGATCTCCTACATTTACTCGGCTCCTCCGCTCAAGCTGAAGCAGTCCGGGTGGATCGGGAACTACGCGCTGGGGTCCTCGTACATCACGCTGCCGTGGCTGGCTGGCCAGGCGCTGTTTGGGGAGATTTCTTGGTAAGTGAGAGAGGAGAGAGAGGTTGGAGTTTTTTTTTTGCTTTTTTTTCCTTTCTTTTTTCAGAGGTCGTTTTTTTTGCTTTTTCAAAAAAACGCTCACTTTCTTCTTCTCTTTCTCCACTTCCTCTTCTTCTCTTCCCTTCCAACTCACCCCCAACCAAACCAAAAAAACAGGGAGATCACCATCCTCACCATGCTCTACTCCATCGCCGGCCTCGGCATCGCGATCGTCAACGACTTCAAGTCGATCGAGGGAGACAGGGCGATGGGACTCCGCTCCTTGCCGGTGGAGTTCGGCGTCGACGTGGCGAAATGGATCACGGTGGGCACCATCGACGTCACGCAGGTGGCTGTCGCAGCTTATTTAGCTTTCGGCCTCGAGGAGCCCGTCTACGGGGCCGTGCTGCTGGCCTTGATCCTGCCGCAGGTGTATGCCCAGTTCGCCTTCTTCCTGAAAGATCCCATCAAGAACGACGTGGCATACCAGGCTCGCGCGCAGCCCTTTTTGGTGTTCGGGCTGCTGGCGACGGGGCTGGCGATCGGGCACCACAATGCCGCGATCGGGCTGTGAGAAGAGAGGAAAGGGAGAGAAGGGAGAGAGAGAGAAAGCGGGTTTTTTCCGTCGCGTGCGCGCGTCGCTGTTCGAAGAAAAAAAGTCTTTTCTTTCTCTCTTCCTTTTCCGTCAGAGGGCCCCCATTCTTTTTTATTTATGTTCTTGTGTGAAATCCCTTCTTCGTTCTTTGTTCTTTTGTTTCGAAAAGAGGGGGGTGGAGAGGGGAAAAAAAGAGCTGGCGGAGCGGTGTCTTCCTCTATTAGTCGAGAGGTCGAGAGAGAGAAAAAGAGAAAAAAGGTCTCCTTCCTGCTTCCACTTTTTTCTCCTTTTTCATCTTCTCTCCTTCTTCTTCTCCTTCTCTCGGCCGCTTGCTTCGCGCCCTAACCCGTTCCGCAAATGCAGGGCTGGGGCGTCCTGCTCGGCCCAGAAGCTCCTGGCGAATATGACGGCATGGTGAGCCGCGGCGGAGGGGGGACGGCGGGGCGCCAACTCGATTATTGCAGGATTCGACGACGACGACGCGCCGCATGCGCATGCCTGTTTCAAATCCTCTCTCTCGGCCCCTTCCTGCGCTCTCTTCGCTTTCGCGCTCCACGCCAAAAAAGCACTGACGCTCGCGTCGAGCGTGCTGTTCTGACCCGTTTCCTTCATTCCAAGGACGAAGAAAATGAATAGCGCAAAGCGGAAAAGAGCCCCCAAAGAAAAAGCGAAACCGAAACCGAAAACCACCTCCATCGAATTCGACGTCGTTCCCCGAGGTTTTCTTTCTTTCTTCTTGTTTTGCTCTTCACCCTGACCTTTTTCCCTCTCTTCTCTCCCTCTCTCTTTCCACTCTCTCTCAGGCCACCTTCGACCTCAAGCCGCAGCGCGACCTGTCGCTCTCGGACCTGCCCGAGGACCTTCTGGACCACATCTTCAAGATCGCGGAGCTGCACAAGGCGGAGGGTGAGTGAGAGGGAGAAGAGAAGCGAGAGAGAAGTAAAGAACGAGGGAAGAAAAAAACCCGAAAACGAGAAAAAACAAAAAAACTCACTCTCTTCGAACTCTTCCTTCTCTTCCTCCCCCTTTGAAGGCACGGGCGACCGCGTCCGATGCGCCGCCGTCTGCAGGGAGTGGTCCGTGATCCTCTCGGCCCCCTGCTACTGGAGGGAGCTCCAGCTCGACACAGCCGACTTTGACGGGCGCCTGCGCAGGCAGCAGCGCCGGCGAGAACTGCAGCGGCGAGTGGCCGCCGCTGCGGCGACGGCAAGAAGCAACAACGCTTCTTCTTCTTCCGCTCCGCCTGCGAACAACAACAGCACCAGCGCCCTCCTCCGCCGCCACCACCACCTCGACCGCGCCCCGGCCGACGCAGGCGCCCGCGCCGCCTTCGCCGACGCGCTTTTGCGTTTGGCCGAGAGGGCAGGGGGCGCGCTCGAGAGGGTGAGGGTCGTCTCTGCGCGGGCGAGCGACGTCGGAGTAGCGAGGAGCGGCGGAGGAGGCAGAGGAGGAGGCGTCTTCGGGGGGCCTCGCAGGGACGGCGGCGGGGCCTTTGCCTTGCTCGACGACGACGAACAAGAAGAAGAAGACGAGATTGAGGAGGAGGAGGAAGAGGAAGAAGAGCCGTACGTCGAGGACGAGCGCGGGGCCGGAACCTCGAGGCGTGGCGCGCCGCCGCGGCTGTTCTACGGCGACGGCGTCTCCCTGGAGCCCTTCCCAGGAGCCAGGGTCGGCTTCTGCGGCGCCGGTAGGGAGCTGGAGGCGTGGCTTTCCGCCACGGCAATCAAGCTCTCGGCCCTCTCCGTGAGGACGAGCAGGAGAGGAGGAGGTCGCGAGAACGGCAGAAACGGAAATGAAGAATCCGACTCGGACTCTGACGACTCCTTGATCGCCGCCGTCGGCGTCTTCGGCGCCGGCGACGCCGACGCTCTGGCGAGGATCGAGCTGGCCCGGGCCGAGGCCGCGGCCTACAGGGAGAGGGTGGGCGCCTCGGCGAGGCTGCAGGCCGCGCTCTGCGGGAAGCCCTTTGGCGGGAAGTACAGGTTCAGCAACGGCGGGAGCGGAGGAGCAGCAGGAGGAGGTCGAAGGAGCGGCCTCGGCATCGGCATCGGAGCAAGGCACCAAAGGAGGCGGAGCGGCGGCAGCAGCGGCAGCCGAGGCAGGCTCCTCCACAACGACGACCACCTCGACCTCGACGACGACGACTCCCAAGTCGAGTCCCTGGCCAGCTGGGCCCTCAGGGCGGCAGCCTATCTGTGCTTCCGCGCCCTCCGCGGCGCCCTCCGGGCAGTGCTGCGCTGGCGTCGGGGGCGCAGCGCTTTCAGCCGCGACGGCAGCTACTCTCGCCGGAGCTACTCGCGCGCCGGCGGAGGGCTCGGGTCCGCGGCGGTCGACGGAGCCCTGACGCTGGCGGCGGTCATGCTGGCGGCGAGGCTGCTAGTGGCCGCGTTCGCGCTGCCGGCGCTGGCAGTCGCGGCCGCGAGGGGCCTGCTGTCGGTGGTCGCCGTCGTCGGGGGTCCCGAAGAAGTGAAGTAAGTAATGAAAAAAATGTTTCATTTTTTTCCTTTTCTTTTTTTTTCATGTTTTTTTTTGCTCGCGCGTTTTTTTGTCTAGGTCCCCCCCCCACGCGCGCGCGCGTCCAAAATGGTCCCCCCGTCCCTTCTAGTCCCCCAGTCCTCGATTCGATTGTAAATAAATAGAAAAAGTCCCAAAAAAATGCATTGTTTATATATAGGAAGTTGGTAACACTTAGAAAAGGATTGGCGCTCTCTCTCTCAACATTTTTTCTTTTTTTGCGTTTTTTTGCGTTCTCTCTCTCTCTTTCCACCCACCGCTTCTCTCTCTCTCTCAATCTCTCAATCTCTCAATCTCTCCATTCTCTTTCTCTTCTCTCCCTAAACAGTCTGCCCCACGGGCCGCATCAGCACGTCGTTGACGTCGACTCCAGGGGGAGCAGCCAGCACGAACAGCACAGCCCCGGCGACGTCTTCCGCGCTCATCGCCGCCGCCGGGCCAGGGGAGCCGTCCACAGCCGGCGGGAACGCCTGTGGGGTTTTCCCGTCGTGCATGGCGCTGAAGAACTCGGTCGCGACCCTGCCCGGAGACACCAGAGACACGCGCAGCGGTAAACCCGCAGCCCTGGCTTCCAGCCTCAGACCTTCGGTCATCGCCCTCAGAGCGTGCTTCGTCGCCGAGTAGAGCCCGCCGCAGCCCGGGTACACGTAGACGCGGTGAGCCATCATCGAGGAGACGTTGACGATGTGGGCCGGGCGGGCGTGGGAGGGGGGGAGGTGGTTGAGTTCGTCGGAGAGTTTGTTGTCGTCCGCGGCTCGCGACGTCCCGCTCGACGACTTCTTGTTTCCTCCCTTCTTTTTCTTCTCCGCATCCTTCTCCTTCTCCTTCTCGCCCCTCGAGATCCTCTCCCTCAGGTCGGCCACCACCACGCGCGTCAGCAAGGCCGGGGCAAGCACGTTGACATTCAGCATCGCCGCCCAGGAAGCAGGGTTCCCATCGAGCAAGGCGCTGTCGTGGCGGGACATGCCTGCGTTGTTTACGAGGACGTCGACCCCAGACTCCGGACCCCACCTCGCCCTGACGATCTTGGGCAAGGCCGCGACCTCCCCTTCTCTGGTGACGTCGCAGATGACGGGCAGGAACTCGGGTGGGGGAATAGAATTCGAAGGGTTCGAAGAAGAAGAGTTCGAGGTGGAGGCCGCCTTCTCGCTCGCGTGCCTTTTCTTGATTTCATCAGCGAGCTCTTCCAATTTATCTCCGCGCCGCGCGAGCCCGACGACGCGCACCCCGGGGAGCGCAGCCAGCTGCAGGCACAGCGCCCTGCCGATGCCCGCCGAGGCGCCCGTGACGGCGACGACGCGGCCCTCGAGGCAGTTGGCCGAGGAATAGCCCAGGGGCCAACGCGAAGAAGAAGAAGAAGAGGACGAAGACGAAACTCCTGCTGCTGCTGCTGCTGCTGCTGCCTTTTCGCCGCCGCCGCTTGCTCCGCCCGAGGAGCTGGAGCCGCTGTTGTTCCCCAGGACCCTCCCGGCCGCGGCGGCGGCGGCGCCGTTGGACGCGGCGAACGCGGAGAGAGAAGTAGTGCCGTTGGGCGTCATCACCTCTTCCCTCTCGAACTCCTCCCGCTGCTGCCCTTTCTGTCCTTCGTTGCCGCCTCCGTTGCCGTTGCCGCCGCTTGCTGCTCCTCCTTCCGCCTTTCTCCTGCCCCTCCCGCCGTCGTCGCCGCCGTTCGTCCCGTTGCCCGTGCACCCGGCCAGCGCCCTCCTCGCCACGGAAGCCAGCTGCGCCCCGGCCTCGGCAAAGTCGTCGTTGACGATCACGAAATCCCACAGCCCCGGGTCGTCGTTCAAGGATTCGATCTCTCCCCTCGCGGCGGCGAGCCTGCGCTCGACAGCTGCTCCGTCCTCGGTGCCTCTGCCGCGCAGCCTGGCCTCGAGCTCGCCCAGGCTAGGAGGCGCCACGAACGCGAAGACGGCCGGCAAGCCCGATGATTTGACGGAGCGCGCCCCTTGGACGTCGATGTCCAAAACACAACACCTGCCGTCGGCGGCGACCTTCTCGACCGCCGCGCGAGAGGTGCCGTAGCAGTTGCCGTGGACGGTCGCGTGCTCCAGGAACTGGCCCGCGGCCACACCGGAGAGGAAGTCGTCCTTGGAGACGAAGTGGTAGTGGACGCCGTTCTGGGGTGTGTGTTTTGAGTCGGGGTTGAAAAGAAGAAAGAGGTTGAGCGGCGACCACGACGACCATCGATTGCCGATCGATCGCCCCTCATTCCCCAAAATCGCGCCTTCGAATGCTGCTCTCTCTCTCTTCTGTTCTTCCGCTGATCCCCTCCTTCACGCCACTGTCACGCACCTGCTCCCCTTCCCGGGGCGCCCTGGTCGTGTGCGAGCACGAGAAGCCGAACTTCCCCTCGTACTTGTCCATCAGGTGCTTGATCAGCGTGCCCTTGCCGACGCCGCTCGGGCCGCAGACGACGAGGGCCGCGGGCGGGCGGCGCTGCGCGTCGGCTTCGGCGGAGGATGAAGGTTTCTGATCGCCCTCGGGAGCGGAGGCGGCAGCTCCCATCTTGCAGGAAAGAGAGAGAGAGCGAGAGAGAGAGAGAGCGAGAGAGAGAGAGAGGAAGAGGAAGAGAGGAAAAGGAAGAGAGAGAGAGAGAAAACGAAATTTCTGATTCGACTTCTTTTTTTTCTTCTTTTTTTTACATAAACTCTCCTCTTCTGCTTCTCCTTCTTCACTTGGCGAGCTTCACCCCTCCGGCGCCCCTCTTCCCCTTCAGCACGATCCTCCCCCGGCTCCCGCCGTCCCACTCCTCGCCCTCCTTGATCGTGATATACTTCTCCCCCTTGCTGGTGACCGCCACGCCGTCGCGGAACCTCTGCTGCTGCTGCTTTGAGGATTTCGAGCCGCCTCCTCCTCCTTCTCCCCAAAGCCTCACCGGCGCCCCTCTCCCGCCTCCGCTTCCGCCTCCGCCTTCCCCCGACATCACCACGGCCGTGGCGTCGAACTTCTCCAGCAGCCTGGCCCGCGCGGCCTCGTCGGCCGCCCGTTCGGCGCGCCGCCGCGCACGGCGCTGCTCCCTCGCCGCGCGCCAGCTCCCCTCTCCGTTGTCGTCGTCGTTTTCGTTTTCGTTTTCGTTTTTGCCGTCGTCGTCGCCACCTCCTTCTCCGGCGGCGGAGCTCTTAGAGCTCGACAGCCAGGTCGCGGCCCCGGAGGCGTCGCCGCCGTTTATACGCAGCGCGTGGGCGAGGTAGTCGCGCCCTCGGGCCGGGAAGAGCTCGAGCAAGGAATCGACGAGGGCGCTCGTGCTTTCATTTTCTTCTTCTTCGCCTTCGCCTTCACTGCTACTGTTTCGCCTCCTTCTTTCGGTTTCGTCGTCCTCCGGTTCTGCTTCCTCCTCCTCGACCTTGGTGCTGCGGAGCTCCAGAGCTCGCAGCAGGGCAGAGGGCGAGACCTGGAGGTGCTGCTGCTGCTGGTTATTTGCGGGAGGAGGAGAAGCGCTGCCGTCGCCGGCGCGGCTCCGCTCGAGCGCGACGAGGAGATCGTCGAGCGCCGCCGCTTCGCTCGATGATGTTGATTCGTCGTTCGGAGGACACGCCTCGACGATAAACTCCCGCAGCGCCTCCGGATCGAAATCGTCGTCGTCATCGACGCACGCGAGAGAGACCGCGTACTCGATGGCGTCCTGATCGACGCCCCGAGCGCGGAGAAAGTCGACGAGCGTCGAAGCCATTGAAAAGAAGATGGGAGTGATGAAAAATCGAGAAGACGATCGATGATTCGTTTGATTTTTTCTGCTCACAATCCTTTCTCTCTCTCCCTTCGCGCCCGCGTCCGCGCGCTCACGAAGCTCTTTCTCTCCTCCTTCGGAACGCACGAGACGATATGGACCAGCCGCCCCTGCGCGCCCCGCCTCCTCCCAGCGCCGCGCGAGGGCAGGCCGGCAGCGTGCTGGAAAGCATGCTCAAGACCTTCGCATCAAAACTCGAATCGTCCAACCTCGAGCTCCCGCCTCAGCTCGCCTCCGCTGTCGCAGCCCATGGTTCGACTTTGGCGGGAGCCCTCTTCGCCGCGGGCTGGAGCGCCCAGGCCGACGCCGCCGTCACCTCCCCTCACCGCCTGCCCTTCGTCAGGTACCTCCCGGGCCTGCTTTCGACGCTGGCGATGCTGCTGATGGCCTCGGTTCGACGCTCAGACCTCGCCGCATATTCGGAGAACAGCGGCGGTTACGACGGCGGAGACGGCGACGTCGTTTGCCGCGCCCGCGGAGCTCTCTTCGTCGCCTACTGCCTCTCTTTCGCGTCCCTGGCACTGGCGGCCTCGGGCCTGCTGCTGAGCGGTGGGGGGTGGGCTGGCGCGGCCGGGGTGCTCAACTGTTTGTTTGTTCTCGCGGCCGGGCTGGTGCTGTTTGTCGCCGGAGGGAGCAGCGACGACGACGGCGCCGACTTCGGCTACGGAGGGCTTTGAGGTTCGAAAAGAAAAACTTTGTAACAAATAAAAACAGAGAGATGAATTGGTGCTACAAGGAAGAAAAGAACGAAAGAAATTGAAACGGGGAAAACTAATGCTTTTTCTCTGCTGCTGCCGCTGCCGCTCCTCCGCCCTTCTCAGCGGCCGCGTCAGCCTTTTTCTGCTCCCGGTAGACGGCGTTGAGCCTCGCGATCTCCTTCCGGTGGTGGAGGCACTCGAGGTAGTCGTCGCGGAGGGCCTTGCACTTGCGGGGGTCGTCGGTGTCGCGGATGCACTGTGTTTTTTTGGTTTTGGTCGTGGAGGTCGAGGTGTTGAGGTCGAAAAAGAAAAAAAGGGAAGTAATCATCGACAAAACTCAAAACCAGAGAGAGGTCGGCTATTTCTCCTTCGCTCGCGCTTTCTTCTTCCCTCCAAAATCGACCAGGCGCGACGCACCTCGGAGAAGTCTGTCCACATCGGGAAGCACCTGTTGATGGAGGAAAGAGGGAGGGAAAGAGAGGATGGATTGATTGAGTGTTTTGGCGGCCCGGAAAAGAAAGAAGAACGAATTTCAATCGCGGGTTGCTTTGCTTCTTGCTCGCTCGCTCGCTCGCTGACAGCCACGTTCTTCTCGCGATGCACTCACCGGCCCGCGGAGCCCGTGAGGCCGAAGCCGCTCGCCATCTTGTGAATGAAGGAAGGAGCTGGAGAACAGAGGAGGGGCGCGAACAAGGGCCTTGCTGCTTTTTTGAAGCGGAGAAGTGAGAGTGAGAGAGAAGCGACTTCTTTTTTTTTCTTCGTCTTCGGGATCTCACTTTTTTCATCGCTCTCTCTCTCTCTCTCTCTCTCTCTCTCTTTTTCCCTCATTCTTGGCGAGAGAGAGTCGCGCTTTGGAGCGGAGCTCTCTTCGGGCGGAGGTCGCAGCAGTGCGGTCATAGCTGCCGCTTTGCTCCCGCCAGAAGAATGAGGGAGGCCGGTGCGTTTTGGGGGAAGCGAGAGGAAGTTTTTTCTTTCCATTCGTCCCGATCCGACGGTCGAAGAAAGAGAGGAAAAAGAAAAACTCAACCTCTTCCAAAAAAAAAACTTTTCACCCCCCAAACACAGCCCCCGTCACCGAGCTCCACCTCCCGGAGCGCATCGAGGAGGTGCTGCTCCCTTCTGCCGTGCGCGTGCCTGGCTTCGAGGGCATCGTCGCCGCCGATGCATCCTTGGAGGACAAGAAGAACAAAAAGTCGGCGTCGAAGAAGAAAAAGCCCGGCGACGGCGACGACGACAAAGACGGCGAAAAGGCGGCCAAGCGGCGAAAGCTCGAAAACAAGAAGAAGAAAAAGCTCCGAGCTTCTTCGGCGGCGGCGGGAGGCTCCCCGGCGCGCTCCATCGCCTGGAACCGCTACGGGACGCTGCTGGCAGGTAAGAGAAGAAAGGGAAAGAGAGAATTGAAATTTAAAAGAGAGAAAAAGAAGAAGAGGAAGAAGATTTTTTCGCTCACGACCTCTCGCGACCCGAAAAAAACCCGAAAAACTCTCTTTCCTTTTCTCTCTTTTCTATTTTTCCTCCTCAGCCGGCTGCGACGACGGCGCGCTCGTCATCTGGGACGCCGACACCCGCGGGGCCGCCCGCGCCCTCAGGCCCCACGGGGCGTCGTCCTCCGCGGTCTGCTCGCTCGCCTGGTCGCGCTGCGGGAGGCTCGTGGTGAGCGGCGGCGCCGGCGACCGGAGCGTCGCCCTCTCGCGCGTCGGCGGCGCGTTTCGAAACTCTTCAAGTTCTTCTTCTTCTTCAAACCCTCCTCGCTGCCTGCCCGCTGCCGTCTTCGGCCGGTCCCCGGACCTGGGCAGCGCCCCGACGCAGGTCTCATTTCTGAGCGTGCGGGAGGAGGAGACCGGGTTCTTCCCCGTCGAAAGCGGAGGAGGAAACAGCGGCAACGGCAACGGCAACGGCAACGGCAACGGCAACGGTGGCAGCGCAGCAACGAGCTCGAGCTGGAGGCTCAGAGCTCACGTCGTCGCCGCGTTCGCCACGGGCCCGCCGCTGCTGCTGACCTTTTCGGTCGCCAACGCGCCCATCTCTGCCTCCTTTTCTTGCAAAGTGGCCGTGGAGGCGCTGCCGACGGTGCCCCTGGAGAACGACGCGGGGGCGCTGGCGACAGCAGGGGAAAACGGAACTTCCGCTGCCGTTCCTGCTCCTCTTTCCTCTTCCGCTTCCGCTTCCGCTTCGACGACGACGGCGACGACCGCGGCCGCAGTCGCCGACGAGTCGCGCGCCGGCGGCGTCGTCTTCATCGGCCAGGCCCGAGGCGTGATTTCGGTGCTGCACGTGGCGTCGAAGACCTTCCTGGACTCGATACGGATCGGCGGAGGGGGTGGAAGCGGGACGGAAGGAGCAATGACAACAACAGCGGCGACGGCGACGGCTGCCACTGCCGCTGCCTCTGCTCTCCCTTCGCTGGGCCCGCGAGTCCAGTCCCTCTCTCTGTCCCCCTGTGGGCGCTTTCTCGTCGCTGCCTGCCACGACAGGTTCATCCGCACCGTGGCCTTGGCTCCGCCAGAGGCCTTTGACGCCGCCGTCTCGGGGGGCAGAGGGGGAGCCAAGGCGGCAGAGGTCGCCGCCGCGGCGTTTGCAGACGGCGGCAGTGGCAGCGGCGACGACGCTTCCGTCGCTGCCCTGAGGAAGAAACTCGCCGCGAAGGCAGCAGCTCCTGTTCCTGTTGCTGATGCTTCCTCCTCCAATCCTCTCGTGCCCGACCAGGCGAGCTTCCGGGCGTCGCTGCTCCGGGCCGCTGGCGCGTCGCTGCTGTCCCAGGACAAGGAGCTGTTTGCTCGCGCCGGCGGCGGCGGAGGAGGAGGAGGAGGAGCGTCACTCGCTGCTTCTTCGACTCCTCATTCTGCTGCCGCCGCCGCCTCCGCGGCAGCCACGGGCCCCGCGGCGCTCCGCGTCGCCTGGCGCCCCGGCTCCGCCTCGGCCTGCGGCGGTGGGGGCGCTCCTTTTATCGCAGCGGCCGCCGCGTCGAGGACCGAGCACGCCGTCTGCTTGTTCGACCGCTCGACCGGCGACCTGGAGAGGGTTCTGTTGGGGCCCGCCAGCGCCGGCATGAGCGCTGGCTTGCTCGACAATGATGCGAAGAGCGCTGCTGCGGATGCTGCTGCTGCTGCCAAGGAAGGGAAAGGAGGAAGTAAAGGAGGGAAAGGCAAGGGGACGAAAGGAGAAGGCAGCAGCGCCGCGAAAGCCGCAGCTGCCGCTGCAACGACAACTCCAACTCCAACCCCTTCTTCCCTCTCCCTCCTCCCGGACCCTGCCCTCGCCGTGGCCTGGCACCCGCGCTCGGGCAACCTCGCCACGCTAGGCGCCACCAGCGGCCGCGTCTTCCTGTGGGCCCCGACCTTCAGGGAGAACTGGGCAAAATTCGCCCCCGGGTTTGCCGAACTGGAAGAGAACGAGGAATACGCGGAAAGGGAGGACGAGTTCGACCGAAACCCCCGGACCGGGGACAGGGCGGGCGAGCCCGGACCGGGGGGGGTGAGGCCGGCGCTGGTAGGGGGGGTGGCGCCGGACGACGAAGGGGGGGACGAGGAGGTGGAGCTGTTTGCCCTTGAAGGTGAAGGAGGAGCGGCGACGCAAGCGGCAAAGAACAACAAATCCTCTTCTTCTCTGTTCTCTTTCGCGGCCGAGAACGAGAGCGAGCTGGAGGAGGGCGACGGGAACGTCACGCGCTGCCTCGTGAGGCTCCCCTTTGAGGTCTGGCCCGAGGAGAAGCAAGCGGGGGAGGAGGACGAGGAGGAGGAGATGGAGGAGGAGGATGAGGAGAGCAGAGACGACGAGGAAATGGAGGAAGGAGGAGGAGGAGAAGCGGGTGCCGCGGTGGCGAAAACAACAGCAACGACCTTGTAAAAAAAAACACAACAACAAACAGAACAACACTGCTATGGAAAAACCAAGGCTCGCTCGCCGGAAGCAGAGCTCTTTTCTGAAAAAACGGAAGAAAGATACAAAAAAATCATCAAAAATAAATAAATAAATAAATAAATAAATAAATAAATAAATAAATAAATCTTCACGCCTTTTCCTTCTCCTTCTCTTCTCTCTCCTTTTTCTCCCTCTCGAACACAACTCTCCAGTCCTCGACCTCCGGCAGGTCCAGCCTCGGCCTTTCTTTTTTCAAGCCAGCATCCGGGTCGACTTTCGGCTTGAGCTCGTCCCATACTTCTAAAATGAGTCCTGCCTTGTGAGACAGGAAGCCCAGGACCAAGCCGCCGTCGACCGCGAGCGGCAGCGGCTCGCCCGTGACCTTGCCGACGCCCCAGGCGCCCGCGCCCAGAGCGATGGGAATCAGCAGCCTCGGGCTGAGCCCCGTGGCCAAACCCGCCAGCGTCATCGCCACCCCTCTCGGGATCGCCCCTTCCACCTGGCGTGCAGCCATCACGGGCACGGTCGAGTCCTCGCCCAGCGCGTCGGCGTCGCGGAACAGACAGAGCAAGTAAAGAGCCGAGGCCGCGGCGCCGACGAGGCAGGCCAGCGCCGACTCGCCCGAGAGCGTCAGCAAGAGATAAAGAGCCAGGCCCGCGCCGAACCTCCTGCCCCTGCCTGAAATCCTCTCCTTGAGGGCGGCGTAGTCGGCGAGGGCCTTGGCCCGGGTGTCCGGGTCGACGGGGCGGGTCGTGATCTCGAGCGAGTCGTCGTAGGTCGGGGAGACGGCGTCGAGAGAAAGAGGAGAAGAGGTCGAGGTCGAGGTCAACGAATTCGCCGACGACGAATTCGATGATGACTCGTCGTTCGTCGCGCCGCTGGCGAAGGCCCTCCGCTCGGTTTCCGGCGCCTTCGGTCCCGTGGCGAGATCGAGCATGTTCGTCCTGCGCTGCAGGCGAGAGTGCAGGGGGCGGGAGCGTCTGCTGGGAGCGGAGAGCGACGCCGAGAAGAGAGTCGGAGGAGGAGGCATGGCCGAAGCGGCGACGCTCTGTCGTCGTAGTCGATGCTCGCTGCTGCTTCGGCTGCTGCTGCTGCTCGGCTGCGCAATCGTGTTCTTGGCCGTGGCCGCGACCAGCGATCTCGTCGGTGACATCGTAATCGGTGTGACGGAGGGAAAGAGAGAGAGAGAGCGTGCGCGCGTAGAAGCTGGAAGATGCCAACTTGCTTTCGAGTTTTTTACTAGAAAGAAGAAGAAAAAACGGAGGAAATGTGACGATTCTTCACACATTTTCGACCTCGATGCTCGTCAGGCGCCTCGGCTGCTCCTCCTCCTTCCCGCGTCGCCAGCTGCTCGCCCCCTGGCCGCTCGTCAGGAAGATGGCTTCGGGGACACTGCCGGTGATCGTCCTGAGCAGCAGCAGCGACAGCGAAGGAGGAGAGGGGGAGGAGAAAAGGCAGACGGCAAGGAAGAGGAAGATCGATGATGGTGATGGTGATGCCTCTCGACCTCCTCGACCTCGACCTCCCCCTGCTGCTGCTGCTGCTGCTTCTGCTTCTGTTCCGTCTCCGCCTCCAGCAACAATAGCCACACCTCTCTCTTTCGACCGCTGCGACCCCCTCGTCTCCTGCGGCTTCGCCCTCACCGCTACCCCAAACCTCGAGCGCGAGTCGGGACACGAAGAGTGCAACGCGACCGTCGACCGCGGCGCGCGCCTCGCCGACCTCGTGTCTTCGTGCTCGGGCTCTTCTCTCAAATCGGCGCTCGTCTCCAACTTCATGGTCGACCCGGTCTGGCTCTTCACCACCTTGCCCGCATTACGCAACGTCGAGGGCCACCTGGCGATCGTCATGGGGGACGACCGGATGGTGGAGGCGACGCGGCAGAGCCTTCTGGTTTTCGCCTCGAAGAAAGCGCTGTCGTCGACGGTGACCCGCCCTCCGACGGAGGCGTTCGGCACGCACCACTCCAAGTTCTTCGTGCTGGAGTACGGGTGGGGGGTCTGCGTGATTGTGGTAAGCGAGAGAAGGGAGTTTTGGTCAGAGCGAGAAAGAGAGAGAGAAGAGAGAGAAAAGTCTAAAAAGACCCCAAAAAACTCTCACTTTCCCTTTCTCTTTCTCCCTCTCTCTCAAGGTCACGGGCAACTTCATCCCGCACGAGTACGACTCCAAGACGCAGGGCCTCTGGTTCCAGAGGTTCCCCTGGAAGGACGCAGAGAGCCCGGAGAGCTCCGACTTCGAGGAAGTGCTCTCCGACTACATTTCGAAACTAAAACTCTCCTCTGCCGCCGCTTCCTCGGCCCTGCTCGGCTCGCTCCGCCGCTGCGACTTCTCCTCCGCCCGCGCGGACCTGATCACGAGCGTTCCGGGAAACCACAAGGGCGCGGCGAACTACAGGCGCTACGCCACGGGGAGGCTCGGGTGGCTGCTCTCGCGGGCGAAAGGGTTCAGCGATTCGCTGGTGAGTGAGAGTGGTTTTTTTTCCCTTTTTTTTTCATTTTTCCATTTTCCTTTTTAAAAAAACACCTCAAAAAATAACCTCACCACGCATACGCAATTTTCGACCACAACACAGGCCGGCTCCCAGCTCGTCGCGCAGTGCTCCTCGCTGGGCAGGCTCAACGAGGTCTGGCTCGGGAGCTGGGCCGAGGCCGCGAGCGGCGGCACCACGAGGGGCGGGGCGCCGCTGGGACCCCCCACGACGGGCAAGAAGAAAAAGGAAACCAGCTCTCCTTCTCCTCTCTTGCCTCTCTCGATCGTCTGGCCGACCGCCGAGGAGGTCCGGACCTCGGTCGAAGGGTGGAGCGGCGGCGGGAGCGTCCCCGGGAGGTCGGAGACGCTGGCGCTGCCCTCGATCAGCAGCAGGCTCTGCAGGTGGGAGGGAGGAAATGGAGGAGACGGAAGTGGAAGTGGAAGTGGAAGGAGGATCCTTCGCGGGCGGGCCGTGCCGCACCTCAAGACGTTCGTGAGGGCGGACCAGGAGACGGGGCAGGTGGCGTGGTGCGAGGTGAGTAGAGAGAGAGAGAGAGAGAGAGAGAGAGAGAGAGAGAGAGTTTTTCGTTTTTCGGAGGGTTTTTTTTTTCCTTTCTTCGAACGGGAAAAAAAGCTTCGAAAAAATCTCCAAAAAAATCAAAAAAAATCAACAACAAAAAATCAAAAAGGTCGGTTCCTCCAACTTCTCGATCGCTGCCTGGGGCTCGGCCACCAAAAGCCGCGACTCATCCTACGTCAGAAGCTGGGAGCTGGGCGTGCTGCTGCTCCCGGAGAGGGAGGCGGCCTACAGGCGGCACAGGCACCGGGGGTTCAACGGAGGCGAGGTGAGCGGAGGAAGTGGAGGAGGAACGACGACGACAACAACAACGACGACGACAACAGCGCCTTTCCCTCCCGGCTCTCTCCTTCACGCCGCCTGCAGGACCCGAGAGGCGAGGGTGGGGCCCTTCCCAGCGGGAGCGGGGGCGGGAGGCGACGTCGAGCTGGTGGTGGAGTTTTACGCCGCGGGGCGAGCGCCGGGGCAGACAACGGCGACGGCTGCGGCGACGGAAGCCGCCGCAGGAGCTTCAAATCCAGCTTCGACCCCGACGGTCGTCGTCGAGCGCGTCGAGCTCCCGCTGCCCTACCCGCTGCCTCCGCCGCGGTACAGGCCCGGGAAGGACAGGGCGTGGGTAACCGACGCGGCGTTCCCGGGGGCCGACTCTCTCGGGAGGTACCTGAGCCCGAATTGAGGAGGAAGGAGGAGAGAGAAAACGAAAAATGAAATTTTGAAAGAAAAAAAATGACGTAGGACTTTCTTCTTCTTCTTCGTGTTTTCTTTTTTTTTTTTTTTTTTTCTTTTTTTTTTTTT